>Ga0081606_1000107_pt1 | contig 57759 bp, 57 predicted proteins | sample EareggfetidaYelm_FD_71127 | JGI IMG/M metagenome (GOLD analysis project Ga0081606, IMG submission 71127) | Earthworm egg capsule microbial community from the University of Washington, USA - E. fetida Yelm (SPADES assembly) (version 2) | ecosystem: Host-associated > Annelida > Reproductive system...
CGCCATCATTTGCCGGCGGTTGGCCGCCATTTGCAGGATCACTTATGCGCATCCTTTTACTTTCGCGCCAGGTGCAAGACCCTCAATGATGAATTGGGCACCTGGCATGGGCAACTGGCAGCGGGCATGCAATACCTGTTCAAGCGCAGCGGCCCCTTGGCGATGAGCGTCAATCAGGCGGGCGGATTTTTCAAGGGCAGCGCGCTGGAGCGCGAGCCAAACATCCAGTTGTATTTCAATCCGCTGTCCTACACGATTCCGAAAGACCCCAAGGCCAAACTGAAGCCCGACCCTTATTCGGGCTTCCTGCTGGCCTACAACCCGTGCCGTCCCGACAGTCGCGGCAGCATTGAGATTGCCGCCGCAGATGCAGACCTGCCGGCAGCGATACGCCCCAATTACCTGAGCACCCCAAAGGACAGGGACGAAGCGGTGCAAGGCGCGCGCCTGATTCGTGCACTGAGCCAGGCGCCGGCCCTGCGCGCATTGATCGTGGAAGAAGTCAGCCCGGCAGGCGCGGTGACGGATGAGGCCGGCATGTTGCAGTTCTTCCGCGAGCAGGCGGGTTCCATCTACCACCTGTGCGGCTCTTGCGCAATGGGGCCGGACGCCGCCACGGCCGTGGTCGACGCCGAGTTGAAGGTGCACGGTGTGCAGCGCTTGCGGGTTGTCGATGCCTCGGTGTTTCCGAACATCACTTCAGGCAACATCAACGCTGCCACGATGATGGTGGCGGAGAAGGGGGCGGCGATGATTCTTGGGGAGTATCGCTGACCGTTGCCGCTGCGGCGCCGGGTGCGGCCGGACTCCCTTTGCGTCAGAGCAGCCCTGCCTCTTCGAGATAACTCTTGGCCACGGCTTCGATCGGCTTTCTCCGGACATCGACTTCGCTGTTCAGGCGTTGCATCGTCGCGTCGTCGAGTTTCATTGAAATCGACTCCAGCGCCGCTTTGAGGCCGGGATGGGCATCCAGGACTTTCTGGCGGATCACCGGTGTCATCGCATAGTTGGGGAAAAAGCCCGCGTCGTCGGCCAGCATGCGCAGATTGAGCGCGACGATCTGCCCGTCCGTGGCCTGCGCGACCACCGTGTCCAGATCCCCGTTGGCCAGCGCGTTGTAGGCCAGGTTCAGTTGCATGGGCCGCACATTGGCGCGCCCGGCCTCGAAGCCGTAGGTCTTTTGCAGGCCGATCAGGCCATCGAGCCGTTTGGGAAATTCTGCCGTCATGCCCATCGCGAGGGCGTTACCGGTCTTGTAGCCGGCCGCCAGATCGGAAATGGTCTTCATGCCGTCGGTCTTCGGATTGTCCGGCCGGACCACGACGGCATAGGTGCTGTTGACCTTGGACGGCGCCAGCCAGACCAAGCCTTTTTTGCCGTCGAGTTCCCGGACCTTTTGGTAAACATCCTGCGGCGACAGCCGCTGCGTCACCTTGTTGAAAATGACCAGCGAAGTGCCGGTGTACTCCCAATAGAGGTCGACCTCGCCGTTTTCCAGCGCGGCCCGGACGATCTTGGTGCCCATGCCGTCTCTCTTGTGGACCGTGTAGCCCTTGCTTTGCAGCAACTGCCTGGTCATCTCGGCCATGATCAGTTGCTCGGTGAAGTCCTTGGCGCCAACCGTCAGGGAAGGGGCCGGATCGGCCCATGCTGCGGCACCGGGCAGCAGGCACAAGGCCGTTGCGATGAGGGCCGAGAGGAGGCGTTGCGATAGCCGTGTCATGGGATTCATCCTTCGTTCAGTATGGGTGCAGGGGATCGATGCCGCGCGGGACGAGGTGGTATTGGGCCTGGCCGATCAGGAAATCGAGCAGCACCGCGATGAGCGCGGTGGGAATGGCGCCGGCCAGCATCATCGGCAAGTCGTCGAGCGCCATGCCGGTGAAGATCAACTCGCCCAACCCGCCGGCACCGATCAGAAACGCCAACGGCGCCGAGCCGACGCAGATGGCCAGGGCCGTGCGGATGCCGCCGCAGATGACGAACAGCGCATTCGGCAATTGCACGCGCCAAAGCACCTGGGCCGGCGTCATTCCCATGCCGCGTGCGGCTTCGAGCAGATGCGGCGGAACGGCGCGCAGACCGACATAGGTATTGCGCACGATGGGCAGCAAGGTCACCGCCCACAAGCCGAAGACGGCCGGAACGATGCCAATGCCCAGCAGCGTCATCGACAGCGCCAGGACGGCAAGGGTGGGGATGGTGCCGCCGATGTTGAACAACTGCATGCAGACTTCCGGGACTGCGCGCCAGGACGGCCGCGAAAGAGCGATTCCCGCCGGTAGCGCCACCAGGATCGCCAGCAGGCCGGACCAGGCCACGAGTTCCAGATGCTGCAAGCCCAGGTAGCAGATGTCGTCCCGGTGGGTGAGTATTTCGGCGGCCATGCCGCTGCTCCAGAGCCGGTAAAGCAGGGCTGCCAGCACGAGCAGCAACAAGGCGGGCGCCATGCGGCCCAGCGCTGCTGCACGGCCCGGCCTGGCAGGAATCATGCGCGCTCCCCCCGGCCCAGATTCCTGACGATGGCACGGTAGCTCAGCAGACCTTGCAGCCTGCCGGCAGCGTCGATGCAGGGCAGCACCGGCATGTCGTGGGCCAGCATCAGCGCCAAGGCGCTGCGCACATCCGCGTCCATGCCGATCGAAGCCCGCACCGGCTCGGCATGGGCGCTGACGCTGCCGCCGCCGTGCTCGGCCGCTTCCCGGGTCAGCATGGCTTGTGCGATGCCGTCGGCATCGACGACCGCCATCGCCGCCAGGCCCGAGGCGTGCATCAGGCTGCGCGCCGTGCTGATCGGGTCGTCCGGCCTGAGACTCTCGGGCGGGGCCGACATGACCGCGCCGACGCGCAGCAGCCGCAGCCGCTTCAAAGTCCGGTCGGAGCCGAGAAAATTCGCGATGAAGGCATTCGCCGGTCGCGCCAGCAGGGCCTCGGGCGTCGCATATTGTTCGAGCTTGCCGCTGCGCAGGATGGCGATCTTGTCCGCCATCTTCACCGCCTCGTCCAGATCATGCGAAACGAAGATGATGGTCTTGCGGATGGTTTGTTGCATCTTCAGGAATTCGTCCTGTATGACTTCCCGGTTGATCGGGTCGATGGCGCCGAAAGGCTCATCCATCAGCATCACCGGCGGATCGGCGGCCAAGGCCCGCAATACGCCGACACGCTGCTGCTGCCCGCCCGACAGTTCCTTCGGATAGCGCTTGCAGAACAGGTCGGGCTGCAGGCCGACCAGCTCCAGCAACTCCCTGGCCCGGGCGCGGGACTTGCGGCGGTCCCAGCCGAGCAAATCCGGCACCACGCAGATGTTGTCGGCAATGGTCTTGTGCGGGAACAGACCGATCTGCTGTATCACGTAGCCAATCGAGCGGCGCAACGCGATCGGGTCCATGGCGCTGGTGTCCCTGCCGTCGATGAAGATCTTGCCGCTGCTCGGCTGGATCAGCCGGTTGATCATCTTCATCGTCGTGGTCTTGCCGCAGCCCGAAGGCCCGAGCAGAACGCAGATTTCGCCGGCCGGCAGTTCCAGATCGATGTCATCGACCGCCGCCGTGCGCTGGGCCGGGGGGCCGAAGAATTTGCTCAGATGCTCCAGGCGGATCATCGCGCGGCCCCGGTCCGGATGCCCCTGGATGTCATCGCCCATTGCAGCCCTCCCAGCAACAGGTCCGCAGCCATGGCCAGCAAGGACAGCGCCAAGGCCCCGACGATCAGTTGCTGCGGGTGGGACTGGCTGATGCCCCGGGCGATGAAAGTGCCCAGGCCGCCGGCGCCGATATAGGTGGCAATGGCGGTGACGCCGATATTCATCACCACGGCCGTGCGCACGCCGGCCATGATGACCGGAAGCGCGAGCGGGATTTCAACCTGGCGCAGCCGCTGCCAACTGCTCATGCCCATGCCCTGCGAGGCCTCGCGCAACCCCGGGTCTATATTGGCAATCGCCGTATAGGTGTTGCGGATGATGGGCAACTGCGAATAAAGAATCACGGCAATCACCGCCGGCACATAACCGATGCCGTGGCCCATCGGCGACAACAGCGGCATCATCAAACCAAAGAGCGCGATCGATGGCACGGTGACCATCATCGATGCCAGGCGCAGAACCATGTCGGCCAAGCCTTTGGAGCGGGTGATCGCGATGCCGATCGGAACTGCCGTGGCGATGGCGATGGCGATTGCCACGGCGACGATGGCGACATGCTCGATGGTGCGGGCGCCGATGAGGCGGGCGTTGTCGGCGATGAATTGCAGTATCTCCATTCGGATCGTCCATTCAAGGGATCAGCCGCTTGTCACAGTGCCCGATAAAGTTCCGCCGCATCGGCCCAGGTGTAGCGCAGCGGAACCGCGCCCTGAACCTGCCAGGCATCCACGGTCTGCCCATCGAGCAGGCGGCACGCCGCGCCGGTGTCGACCACCGCGCCGCCGTAGAGCCGGTTGGCCAGGTTCAATATCCCTGTCTGGTGCATCGCGCCGGAGCCGCTGCCGCAGGCGTCCTTGACCAAAAGCACGCGCAGGCCCAGGCGGATGGCGTCGTGCACGCTGGCCGCGACGCAGGCTTCGGTCCAGACACCGCAGACGGCCAGCCATGGCATGCCGGCCGCCTTCAATTGCGCGCCGAGCGCCGAGCCGGCGCCAAAGGCGCTGGCCTGATTCTTGACCAGCAAGCGCTCGTTCGGCCCGGGAGCCACTTCGTGGCAAAGCGCTGTCAGCGGATCATTCTTGTCGCTAAAGGCAGACCTGCCGTCGGGCTGAACCGGGTGCAATGGCGCACTGAACCCGGCCATGTCGACGACATAAGCGCAGTGATACACAGGCGCCGCGTTGCGCCGCGCCGCAGCTTGCAGCCGCCCGGCATTGGCCAGCACCGCGCCATAATGCTCGACCAGATAGCGCGCATCCTGCCGATGCTCCTCCTGAAAATCGATGAACAGGGCGCCGATTTGGCCGCGCCCGATGCGCAGCGGCTTTTTCATCCCGGCCCCCCGCTCAGAAAATCATCTTCATAAGGAAAACGCGACAGCAGTTCGGTGCCGGTTTCCGTGATCAGGATCTCGTCTTCCAGTTTCACCCCTTCGCGACCGCCTTTCGCGCCGATATAGCTTTCCACCGACAGCACCATGCCCGGAACCAGATGCCCGTCACAGCCATAGGTCTGATAATCCATTGCGTGCGCGATGAAAGGCGTCTCGCCATGCATGCCGACACCATGCATCACCGACGTATAGCGCTGCTCGACGAAGCGCTCGGGTATTTTCCAGGCTTTTTCTGCGACCTCGCGGAAAGCCATTCCCGGTTGCACGATGGCAATGTTGTGCTGCACTTGGTCGTGGGCCATCCGGTACAGCAATTTCTGCTCGGCCGTGGGTTTTCCCGGGCCGCAGCGGAAGGTGCGCGAAAAATCCGAGTAATACCCGTAGCAACCAATGGTGTCGGTATCGAGGGCGACCAATTCGCCCGGCCGGATTTTCCGGCCGCCGGCTTCGTTGAACCAGGGGTTGGTGCGCTGCCCCGAAGTCAGCAGCCGGGTTTCAATGAATTCGCCGCCTTGCCGGATGATCTCGTGGTACATGATGGCGAAAAGATCATTCTCCGAAACACCCGGCTCGATGGCCGCGCGCACCGCCGCCACCGCCGCTTCGGCGCCGGCCATCGATACTTGCAGGCATTTGATCTCCTCTTGCGTCTTGATGGCGCGAACGGCCAGTATCTCGCCCTGGCAATCGCGGACCTCGCAGCCGCGCCTGGTCAGCGCCAGGGCTTGCAAATGGCTGCAACGGTCCAGGCCCAGGCGCATCGATCCCCCGCCATGCTGGCGCAGCAGGTCGGCGATTTCGTCGGCAAAGGATCCGGCGGTTTCATCGTCCTTGCCGGATACTGCGGACCAGACCAATTTCGATGGCCGCGCCTGGGCGATCGTGTCGAGGGCCATCGAGACATGCTGGCTTTGCGGATACTCGAAAAGGACGATGGCGCCTTCGGCGGGTATGAAAAAATAGCGCGTCGAGTTGCGCAGAAAATACCCGAACATATTGCGCGAACCGGTGGCATAACGCTGGTTGTAGGGATCGAAAAGAACCACCGCGCCGTAACCGGACTGCTTCATCCAGGCGCGCAGCCTTGCCAGCCGGCCCTGGCGCAGGGCATCGACGTCGATGAAGGAAGGCTCGGTATCGGACAGCCACATCCCGCCGGAGGGATCGAATGCAACAATGCTCATGGGTCACCACCTTTGCGGCGAGCATAGGCAATTCGATTCGGGCGCAGTTGCAGATAATCCGCAAAAAATATGCCCGATTCCGTGCATCAGCCCTGGCGGATGGCTGTGACCGGGCGCGGCGATTCGCCCGAGACGGATTTGCGCTTGCGCACATCCTTGGGCAGGCAGCCGAAATGGTCTTTGAAGGCCCGGGAAAAATTGGCCGGATTGGCGAAGCCGCAGGCCAGGGCCACCTCGTTCACCGGCAACCCGGAATGGGTCAGCATATCGGCGGCCCGGCGCAGGCGCAGACTCCTGTAGTACCGGTTCGGGGACATCGACAGTTCGGCTTTGAAAGCACGCTCCAGTTTGTCCGCCGAAATACCCAGCCGCTGGGCCAGCGCATCCATGCGCAGCAACTCCTCGACCGAATCCTCCATCAGCGCGATCGCCCTGAGCACCAAATCGTCCAGGATCCCGGTCCTGATGCGCAGCGCCAGCATGCGGCGATCGGCATCCGGGCGCAGCGGGCTGTGGACATACCATTGGGCCACCTGCACCGAGAGTTCAGGCCCGTAGTCCCGGGCAATGATCTCGATCATCATGTCCAGACTGCCGACGCCGCCTGCCGATGTGAAGCGGTTCTGGTCGATGACATAAAGATCGGGGCGCATGTCCAGCCCGGGAAAGGTCTCGCGAAAGGCCGGCTGGCTGGTCCAATGCAGCGTGCAGGCATGGCCATCGAGCAGCCCCCGCCGGGCCAGGAAAAAGGCCGCATCGGCGACTGCGCCCAGCCGGGCGCCGGCCAGCAGGTTGCGGCGAATCCAGACCGTTTCGTCGCCCGCGACGAGATGGTCGGCATTGCCGCCGGAACACACGACGATGCGATCGACGGTTGGCGCGTCGCAGGCCGCGAAATCCGGTTCGATGCAGATGCCGTTGGACGCATGGATCCTGTCCTGGCCGGGACTGACGGTGACCCAGGAATAGCACGGCTCGCCCGAGAGGGTGTTGGCAGCGCGCAGCGGCTCGATGATGGCGCTGAATGCCATCAACGGGAAGTTTGGAAATATGAGGACCCCAAAGCGGATGGTGCGCGCAGGCTGCACCTTTTTCTCCCGATACCAGGTCTGCCCGGAAGGCTCGAACCCCGGCCCGTAGCTTAGAAGGCTGTAACTGCACGGTCAAGAAAGCACGCATCCGGGCCCATCGGCCAAAGCAGGCCGCGCGCGCCGCGCGTGGACTCGAACGGTGGGCGCCTGCACCGTCGCCGATGGCGGTGGAATGTGCAGGGTTTTCCACGGGGGGCCGTCAGCGTCCTGCCCATTGCCATTGCGCCAGAATCGGCCCATCCTTGCGGGATGGCAGAATGTGCCGAAGCCGGATAGCTGTTGCATATCAGGCGACGCGCCATGGCCTGCGGCCAGGCGCGGGTTCTGCCGCCACAAGGCGCCATCCGCTGCGTTGGGGGTCCTCGGGAATCCGGGGCCGCCAGTGTCGGATCGCCGGCAAAAACCAAGCATGACGAACAAGGAGACAGGGTGAAAAAACGCGCTTTCGTCCAACTGCTGGGGGCTGCGGCCTGGACCGGGCCGGTCGCGCTGGCGCAGGCCCAGGAGCCGTGGCCCAGCCGCCCGATCAGGGTCATCGTTCCGGTGACCGCCGGTGGCACGGCCGATGTCCTGGCGCGTGAATTTGGCCGGCGGCTCGGCGAACGCTTGGGGCAGCCGGTGGTGGTGGAAAACCGGCCTGGCGCCAACGGCATTCCGGCCACGCTGGCGGTGGCGCGCGCACCCGCCGATGGCTATACGCTGCTGCTGACGCTGACCCAGCATATCCAGAACCCGGTGCAGTTCAAGGACGCAGGCTATGACCCGATCGCCGATTTCACGCCGCTGTGCCGCATCGGTGCGGCGGCGACCGTGCTGGCGGCCCGCGCCAGCCTGAAGGTCGACTCCGCGACCGAGTTGGCGCAGTTCGCGCCCGGCAAAGGGCTTACCTTCGGCACCACGGCGCTCGGCCCCCAGGTCATTTTGGAGGTGTTCAACCAGTCGGCCAAGCTGGAGATGCTCAACGTGCCCTACAAGGGCGAAGCGCCGGCACTGACCGACCTGCTCGGTGGCCAGATCGACATGGCGCTGCTGACGGTGGCCACGGCACGCGCGCATATCCAGCGCGGCACGCTCAAGGGACTGGCGGTGATTGCGCCCAAGCGCGCGTCTTCGCTGCCGCATGTGGCCACGTTCCTGGAGCAGGGTTTCAAGGAGGTCAACTGGACCGGCGGCTGGTACGCCTTCATGGCGCCGGCCAAGCTGCCGCCCGCAATCGCCGCCCGGCTGGTGCAGGAACTGCGCGTCATTGGCGAGGATGCGGCCATGCGCAAGCTGTTCGACGAACTGAACATCACGGTCAACTGGATGGACGGCCCGGAGTTTCAGCCGGTGATGAAGCGCGACATGGAACTGTGGCGCTCGCTGGTGCAGCGCTCGGGCGTGGTGATCGAGCGATGAGCCTGCACGGCAAGACGGCCTTTGTCACCGGGGCCGGTTCGGGCATTGGCCAGGCCACGGCCATGGCGTTCGCGCAGGCCGGCGCCTGGGTGCTGCTGGTCGATCGTGACGAAAGCGCATTGGCCGGCGCGCTGGCCGCGCTGCGCCAGGGCGGCGGCCAGGGTGCGACGATGGTCTGCGATGTCCGACAGGGCGCTGCGGTCCGCGCGGCCGTCGCCTGCGCCGTGCAGCAGCGCGGCGCGCTGGACTGCGCCGTCAACGCGGCGGGCGTCGAAGGCGCCAGCAAGACCTTGCTGGACGAGGACGAAGCGCTGTTCGAGCAGGTCATGGATACCAACCTGCGCGGGGTCTGGCACTGCCTGCGCGCCCAGATCGGGCAGATGCTGAGCCAGCGCGCGGGCGGGGCCATCGTCAACATCGCTTCGGCAGCGGGGCTGGTCGGCTCCAGGCGCTGCGCCGCTTATTCGGCATCCAAGCATGGCGTGCTGGGTTTGACGCGCAGCGCCGCATTGCAGTACGGCGGCCAGCGGGTCCGCATCAATGCCGTCTGCCCTGCCGGCGTCAGCACCGACATGGCGCGCCGCATCGTCTCCTCGGCCGGCCAGGACATGGCCGGCGGCGGCCGCAACTACCCGTTGGGCCGCTACAGCACGCCGCAGGAGATCGCCTCCGGCGCGCTGTGGCTCTGCTCCGAGGGCGCAGCCTCGACCACTGGCGCCGTGCTGTCCATGGACTGCGGCTTTACTGCGGCATAGACGCGCAATACCTTCCGAAGGCCCCGCATGAGTTCCCGTTTGCTTTGCGCCACCTACTGGCGCGCCAGTTGGATCCGCTTTCGCGAGCCCGTCGCCGCATTCGCGCAATGCCAGCCCCTGCTATTGGACAGCCACGACGGCGTGCAGGTGCGGGGCTTGCACTGGACGCCCCGCTCCAACCCCAGGCCCCGGGTGGCGGTGATCGCGGCCCATCCGCGGGTGGACTTCTCGCAGCACTATGCCTTTCCTGCGCTGCTGCGCGCCGGCTACGCTTGCGTCGGCGCCAACCTGCGCTCCATCAACAACGACCTGAACTGCGTGCACGAGCAGTTGCTCATCGACCTGGCGGCCTATGTCTGCTGGTTGCGCGACGCCTGCGGCGTGCAGCAGGTGGTCTGGCTCGGCAACTCGGGCGGCGCAACGCTCGGGTGCTTCTACCAGCAGCAGGCCAAGGCCAGGCCGTCCGATCGGCTGCGCCGCACACCGGCCGGCCGGCCGGTGCCGTTGGCCGATGTCGTGATGCCGCCGTTCGACGCGATGATGATCACCGCCGCCCACACCGGACAGGGGCTGGTGCTCAACGAAACCATCGACCCGTCGGTGGTCGACGAGCACAACCCGATGCTGACCGATCCGTCGCTGGACATGTACGACCCGGCCAACGGTTTCAGGCCCGCGCCGCAATGGACGCAATACGACGCCGGGTTTCTGCGGCGCTACCGCCAAAAGCAGCTCGAACGGGTGGCGCGGATCGACGCGCTGGCGCATGCGCTGATCGCCGAACGCAGCCGTGGCGAGAGCCTGTGCGATTGGCCGGGTTTCGAGCAGGCGCCGCTGCCGCTGCAGCGCGCCGCCATCGCGCAGGCGACCTTCACCCCGGTCATCGCAACCTACCGCACCATGGCCAACCCGCACTATGTGGATATCGGCATCGACCCCAGCGGGCGCGGCTACGGCAGCTTGCTGAGCGACCGGCCCGACATCATGAACTTCCAGTTGCTCGGCTTTGGCCGGCTGCAAACGCCCGACGCCTGGTTGTCCACCTGGTCGGGCCTGAGCAGCAATGCCAGCATGGCCAAGACCGCCCCGGCCGTGACCGAGCCGGTGGTCGTCGTGCACGCCGGCCGCGACCTGGACGTGTATCCGCGCACCCACACGCAAACCATCATCGATGCGCTGGCCAGCAGCGACAAGAGCCTGCTGGAGTTTCCCCGCAGACTGCACTACTTCGAGCCCGAAGGCGACGAGCCGCCGAATGCCGGCGCGCTCGAGCAGATGAACCAATTGCTACCCTGGCTGCAGGAGCGTTGCCCGCCATGAACACCGAACCCCAAGCCCTGGACGCAGGCCCACCGTCCACGATGATGGACGACGATTTGTCGCTCAACCTGCTGCTGGAACGGGCCGGCCAACTGTTCGGCAGCAGCACCCTGGTCTCGCGCCTGCCGGACAAATCGCTGACGCGGCACAGCTACGCCCAGTGGTACCGGCGCACCCGGGCGCTGGCGGCCGCATTGCAGGGCCTGGGCGTGCGCAAGGGCGAGCGCGTGGCCACGCTGTGCTGGAACCACCATGCGCATCTGGAGTGCTACTTCGCCATTCCCGCAGCGGGCGCGGTGCTGCACACGCTCAATTTGCGCCTGTCGCCCGCCGAGATCGGCTGGATCGCCGCCGATGGCGGCGCCCGCGTGCTGATCGTCGACGACATTCTGCTGCCGCTGTACCGGCAGTTTGCCCATCTGTGCCGCTTCGAGCAGGTGGTGGTGTTTGCGTTCTCGGGCGCGCCGGCGGCTCCCGATGGCCTGGACTACGAGCAACTGCTGCGCGCCGCCGATGGCGCCGCCTTCCGGTATGTGCCGCACTGCGAGCGCGACCCGGTCGCCATGTGCTACACCTCGGGCACGACGGGCCGGCCCAAAGGCGTGGTCTACTCGCACCGCTCGGCCATGCTCCACACCCTGACGGCCTGCCTGCCGGACTACTGGAACCTGCGCGGGGAGGATGTCGTGCTGCCGGTCACGCCGATGTTCCATGCCAATAGCTGGGGCATTCCATACGGCGCAGTCATGCTCGGCTGCAAACTGGTGTTCCCCGGGCCGCACCTGCATGCGCCAGACCTGATGGATTTGATGACCGAAGAGCAGCCGACCTTTGCGCTCGGCGTGCCAACCATCTGGATGGGCATCGCCCAGGGCTACAGCGCCGCGCAAGACCCCGCCCATCCCGACCATGGCCGCTGGCGGCTGCCCCCGGGCATGCGCTCGATCGTCGGCGGAGCGGCGGTGCCCGAGTCCCTGATCCGCACGCTGGCCACGCAGGGACTGGGGATCGTGCAGGGCTGGGGCATGACCGAGACCTCGCCGCTGGCCACCGTGTCCTACCTCAAGCCCGAGTTGCGCGCAGCCTCGGCAGACGAGCGCTACCGTCGCGCGGCCATGGCCGGCGTGCCCTTGCCGCTGGTGCAATTGCGGCTGCAGCGCGAGGACGGCAGCCTGGCGCCCTGGGACGGGCAAAGCCCCGGCGAGATCCAGGTGCGCGGCCCCTACATCACCGGCTCGTATGCGGGCATTGGCTCGCCGCCGGACAACTTCACCCCCGATGGCTGGCTGCGCACCGGCGATGTCGGCCACTGCGATGCCCATGGCTACTTGTGCCTGACCGACCGGACCAAGGACCTGATCAAGTCGGGCGGCGAATGGATCAGCTCGATGCAACTGGAGAACGCGCTGATGGGACACCCGGCAGTGGCCGAGGCCGCCGTCGTGGCCATTCCCGACCCGCGCTGGAGCGAGCGGCCGCTGGCCTGCGTGGTGCTCCAGCCCGCGCGCCAGGCCACGCCAGAGCAGTTGAACCGGCATTTGGGCGCGCAGGGCTTCAGCAAATGGCAGTGGCCCGAGCGCTACGAATTCATGGACGCCATTCCCAAGACCGCCACCGGCAAGTTCTGGAAACTGCGGCTGCGCGAGCTATTTCCGGCCTGAGCGGGTGCCCCGGCTGCCAGGTCGCCAGGTACGCTATCTGGCCCCCTGGCGCATGGCGCAACCGCCAGGGCCGGAACCCGCCATGCCCGACAGCCGGCGCCTGCCCCGCGATAGGGGGAGACAGGGGGGGAGAGAGGGGGGGGGACAGCGGCCCATGCGCTGCGGCCCCGGCAGCGGCGGCGCTGCCGTTGCCCGCGCCAGCGGCATCGGACGGCCCGCCATCCCCTTGCGCAAGTCCAGCCGTCCAGCCGCCACCGAGCGCCTTCGGGCGCATCGTGCCGTTGCTGCCATGCCGCAGAGCGCCCGTGGGCCTGGGCGGCTTTGGGAAAATGGCGCGCATGGCCAGACTCACAGCGGCGCGTGAAGCCGAAATCTCCACCCGATTGCTTAAGCATTGGCACGAAACGGTGCCGAACGACCGCATGGCGCATCTGGTCAAGGACGCCGCCCGCGGCTTCCTGCGGTCGCTGCAACTGCGGCTGGCCACACAGGGGGTGTCGCTCGGGCACTGGAGCTTTTTGCGCATCCTCTGGGAGCAAGATGGCCTGACGCAGCGCGCGCTCAGCCAGGAAGCGGGCGTGATGGGGTCGACCACGCTGATCGCGCTGCGTGCGATGGAGTCCCTGGGCTACATCCGGCGCGCGCAGATGGCCGGCAACCGCAAGAACATGTATGTCTTCCTCACCCCGTCCGGCAGGGCGTTGAAGCAGAAGCTGGTGCCGCTGGCCGAGGAGGTCAACCGCCTGGCACTGCGCGGCCTGGACGAGGCGGCCATCGCCACCACGCGCCGCAGCCTGCTCGTGATGCTGGACAACCTGGCCCGCGACAACCTGCTGGCGCACGCGCAGGCCGGCGACCGCGCGCCGTAGCTGCGCGCGCGCCGGGATGGTGCCTGGGCCGGCTTGTCTGCTGCATGGCGCGCAGAACGGGGCGGGTCCTGGCTTTCAGCTTGCAGTCCGAACCGCCCGCGCCGACGGCCATGCAAGCGCAGATGGCGAGAGGGCCCGGCGTGCGCTTCACCGGCCGGCACGCCCGGCGCTGGTGCGCGCCAAGGTCACGTCGCGGTCTTCGCGGGCCGATTGCAGCAGCGCCAGGCAGACCTCCAGCGTGGCGCGCGCCCATGGCCCGTCGTGCAGCGGGCGGACACCTTGCGCGATGGCGGCGTACAGCTCGGTGATGACCTCGTGGCGCGGTATCGCGGGCGCAGGGAGCCGAACCAGCTCGCGCCGCTCGTCGCCGTAGACCCAGACCCCGTCAGGAACGGGCCGCAGGTCGGCCAGGTCGCAGGAGACGATGACAGGACCGAAGTGCTGGTGCGCGGCGGCGGCCGCCGCCGGGGCTGGCCGGTAGTCGGGCCCGCCATAGCTGCTGGCCGCTTTCAGGCGCGCCTCTTCGGCGGCGCCGTCGCTGCGTCCATGCAGGTGCGCCAGCCTCTGGCGTGCGCGCCCGTAATTTTGCTGCGCCTTGCGGGCGCCCATCTCCCCGGTCCAGTCGCACCACTCGTCGGAATCGAAATGCCCGTAGCCGCTGTAGCCCAGGCTGGCGAAGGCGCCGGTCTCGAACCACAGCAGCATGCTGTAGGCGCCCTCGGTCGGCCGCTGCGCATCCCAGGCGCCGGTGACGGCACGCACCCGGGTCACGGCGCTTGCGGCCAGCAGCCGCACGATGTCGATCTGGTGCGCCGCCTGGCTGAAGACCACGCCACCGCCGGCCTCGGTTTGCAGTTCTTCGGGGCGGCGGGGGCGGTACAGAAAGTCGGTGTAGTTCAGCGCATGGATCATGCGCACCGGGCCGACGCCGCCGCCGGCAATGATCGCGCGCGCCTTGGCGTAGGGCGCATCGAAGCTGTGGCAATGGCCGACGATGAGTTGCACGCCGGCCGCCCGGCAGGCCGCGATCATCGCGTCGCATTCGGCCAGCGTGAGCGCCATCGGTTTTTCGACCAGCACATGCTTGCCATGCCTGGCCGCGATGCAGGTGTGCCGCGCATGCAGCGCGTGCGGGCTGGCGATGTAGATGGCATCGACCGATGGATCGGCGGCCAAGCCTTCGATGTCCGGGTAGGCCGGTGCGCCGAAGTCGCGCAGGAACTGCGCCCGCGCCGCTGCGCGTGGATCGCAGGCGGCCAGCAGTTGCACACGGCTGTCCTGCACCAGGGTGGGCAGCATCAGCGTGAATGCGCGGCCCAGGCCGGCAACGCCCAGCCGGATCGGACGCTGCGCGGTGCCCACTGGAACGCCTTCGCCTGCGGCTGCGGTGTGAGCACCTTCGGGCGGCCGGGCGGTGCTCACTGGAGGACCTTCGCCTGCGGCTGCGGTGTGAGCGCCTTCGGGCGGCCGGGCGGTGGTCACTGGAGGACCTTCGCCTGCGGCTACGGTGCGAGCACCTTCGGACGGCCGGGCGGTGCTCACAGGTCCAGCACCAACAGAGGCGACTTGGCGCGCGATACGCAAATCATGATTTGCCCGGACATTTCCTCGGGCAGCAGCACCATGTCGCGGTGCTGCGCCTGACCGGCGAGCAAGGTGGTGCGGCAGGTTCCGCAGGTTCCGCTCTCGCAGGAGGAGGGCGCGGTGCAGCCATGCGCGCGCAGCGTGGCCAGGATCGACTGGCCCACCGGCACTTCGAGTTCGCGCTGCGAGCGGGCCAGCCGGATCCTGAAGGGCTGGTCGTCGGGCTGGGCGCGGCCGCCCTCGTCGAAGCTCTCGAAGTGCACATGGCGCGGCGACCAGTGCCCGGTCATGTCGCGCACCGACTCCATCAGTGCGCGCGGACCGCAGCAGTAGAGGTGGGCGCTGTTCGGCGTCGCCAGCGCCGGCCACAGATCGAAGGACTGCAAGGGGTCGCCGTGGTCGTGGTGGATATGCACCTTGCGCTGCCATTGCGCGCTGCGCAGTTCATCGGCGAAGGCGGTGGTTTCGGGCGAGCGGGTCAGGTAGTACAGCTTCCAGGGCGCGGGCGGCGACGCGCCCAGGGAGCGGATCATGGACAGGATCGGCGTGATGCCGATGCCCCCCGCGATGAACAGATAGGCCCGGGCGCCGGCCATCAGCGCAAAGGCGTTGTCCGGCGGCCAGGTCGGCAAAATGCGGCCCTCATGCGCCGCGTCATGCATGCTGACCGAGCCGCCTTGCCCGCCCGGCTCGCGTTTGACCGCGATCACATAGCGATGCCGCTCGGCCGCATCGTTGCACAGCGAATACTTGCGCAGGGCGCCGTCGGGTGTTTGCACCCTGACATGCGATCCCGGCGTGAACGGCGGCAGCGGCGCGCCGTCGGCCGGCACCAGATCGAAGCTGCGGATGCCTTGCGCAACGTCCGCGATCCGGGCGATGCGCAGCGGCATGGGCGTGTCGGCGCGGGTGTCCATCGGGGTCATTCGGGGTCATTCGGATTGGAGGTTGGCCAGCTTCGCGGCCGCCGTGATCCGCGCCGACTCGGCGCGCAGCGCCTTGGCCAACTGCTGCGGCCCGGCGCCGATCGGATCGACGCCGGCCTTGTGCAGCCGCTCGATGATCTCGGGCTGCCGCACGATCTTGCCGATCTCGGCGCTGATCTTGTCGATCACGTCGGGCGGCGTGCCGGTCTTGGCCAGCACCGCGACGGTGAAGGCAAAGTCGAAGCCGGGAATGGTCTCGGCCAGGGTCGGCACCTCGGGCGCCAATGGTGAGCGCCGGGCCGAGTTGATCGCGAGCAATTTGGCCTGGCCCGATTTCACGAAGCCCATCAGCGACGGCGGCGAGGCGAACACCAGGTCGACATCGCCCCCGACCATCGCCGGCACCGAGTTGCCGCTGCCGCGAAACGGGATATGCGTCAGTTCGATGCCCAGGCCCGCCTTCATCGCTTCGGCGCTCAGGTGGTGGATGCTGCCGATGCCCGAGGAGCCGTAGTTGCGCACGCCTGGCTCGGCCTTGGCCTGCGCCACCAGTTCGGCCAGCGTATTGGCGCGCAGCCGCGCGTTCGCCGCCAGAAACAAGGGCGCCGTGCCGACCAGCGCCACCGCAGCGAAATCTTTCGCGGCGTCATACGCGGGCCGTTGCATCATCAACGGGGTGATCGCCAGCATCGGTCCGTCCGTCAGCAGCAGGGTGTAGCCGTCTGCCGGCGACTGCGCGATCACGGAGGCCGCGATGGCGCCGCCGGCGCCGGGCTTGTTCTCGACCACCACGGACTGGCCCAAGGCTGTCTGCAGGGGCAGCGAGAGCACGCGCGCGACCGTGTCGGGCAAGCCGCCTGGCGAGTACGGCACGAGCAGTTTGATCGGCCGGGACGGCCAGGACTGGGCCGGCGCCGGCGCGGTGGCCGCAACGGTCAAGCAGGCTGCGGCAAGTCTGAGCCAGGCGGCGCGGTTCATCGGGCGTCTCCTAAATGCTGTAGGTCTCGTAGGTGGCCGGGTGAAACAGCGCCTGGACCGGCACCACACTGGCAGACAGCCCTTGCGCATGGTGGTGGCGCACAAAGGCTTCGAGCGTGTTGCGCGCAGCGGCGACGCCGTAGGACCAGTAGTCCTGCCCCATGGTTTCGCGCGCGGCTTTCAGTTGTTCTTCGACGAACGGCAGCGTGACCTTGGTGGCCGAGGTGTCGGCCAGCAGTTCCAGCGCCACGGCCTTGGCCTGCGTGAAGGCTTTGAGCACGGCCACCGGCAGCCAGCGGTGCCGCTCGGCCAGTTCCTTGCGGATGCCCAGCACATGCATGATCGGGAACACGCCGGTGCGCCGGTAGTAGTCCTTGGCGGCGGCCGTGGGATCGTCGAAGAGCCAGCCGATGCGCGGGTTCTCCAGCGCCTGCCGGCTCGGCGGACGCGGGGCCATGAAGCCGTCGATGTCGCCGCGATCGAGCAGCTCGGAGATGGTCGTGCCCTCGGGGGCCTGCTCGATGCGAATGTCCGGCGGCAGTTGCAGCCGGACCTTCTCCTGGCGGTCCGGCGTATCGATGCCACCGCGCACCCAGACCATGTCCTGCGGCCGCAGGCCGTGCTCGTCGTGCAAGATCGCGCGCGCCCACACATTGGCCGTCAGTTGGTACTCGGGCAGCCCCACGCGCCGGCCCCGCAAGTCTTGCGGGCGTTGGATGCGGTCTTTGCGCACGTAAATCGAGGTGTGGCGGAACGCCCGCGACAGGAACACCGGCACGGCGATGTAGGGACAATCGCCGCGCGCGTGCCGCAGCAGGTAGCTCGACAGGGACAGCTCGGTGATGTCGAAGTCCTGGCTGCGCATGGCGCGAAAGAACATCTCCTCCGGGTTCAGCAGCGAGTAGACCGGGTCCACGCCGTCGATCTGCACGCGGCCGTCGAACAATGCGCGGGTGCGGTCGTAGTCGCCCATCGCGACCGACAGTTGCAGCCGCGTCATGCTGTCGACGACCCGTGCGTCATGGCGGGCGGGGGCGCGATCCCGGCAGGCTCCCGGCCATCGTCGCTCCAGGTGAAACGGGCCTCGTGGCTGCGCCAGTCCATGGTTTTGGGGATGATGGCCTGAAAGGCGCAGACACCGGACGGGATGGCGCGCTCTGCGGTGCCGATGGCCGGCTCCCCGTTGTCGAGCGCGCGCGCCGCATCGATCATCTGGCGGCGAAACTCGACGATCGCCAAGTCGCTCGCGCCCAGGCGCTCGCGGCTGCGGTCGGCGATCGGGCCCATCGTCAGCCACATCGCAACGTCCTGGTTCGGAAAACCGCTGATGCCGGTGAAGTTGCCCGCCTTCATCGCCTGGCGGTCCTGCCAGAAGCGGTTGCCCTCGTTGCGCAGCGGGCGGTAGCGATCGTCGAGATCGACGCCCACACTCTGGTGCAAATACCGGCGCCAGGTGTGCGTCTCGGGCGTCTGCGCCGGGTGGCCCCAGGCGATGAAATAAAAGGCGGTGTTCGTGTCGTCGACAGGCACGTTCACATTGGCGACGTTGTAGAGGTTGTTCGGCGGGATCAGCACCGTCGCGGGCGCGACGAACACCGTCGAGCGCACGTAGTCGAAGCGGGCGGCGTCGCGGATCGGACGGCGCAGCGCGGCATAGCGAAAGCCATAGCTTGCGCGCTCGACCTGCAGCCGGGGCGCCTTGTCGGTGGAAGGCCGCAGCCAAGCCTTGCCGGTGGCCATGGCGCCGCCGACGGGCGCCGGAACCATGTCCGACGAATGCAGGCTGGAACTGTGCGCCGAATCGATCGCGCCTTCGAGCACCTGGGCCCAGTTGCAGGGCAGCAGCACCTTGGCGATGCTCACGCGCACCTGGTCCGACGGCGCCCACGCGGGCGCGCGAAACTCGGGGGCGCTGCCCTGCGCGCCGAACCAGCCCCAGACCATGCCGCCCCATTCCCGGCTCGGGTAGGCGCGGTGTTTGGTCTTTGCCGCCAGGCCGCTGGCCGCCGGCTCCGAGGCCATCTCGAGCACATTGCCGTCTACATCCATCTTCCAGCCGTGGTACAGGCAGCGCAATCCGCCTTCCTCATTGCGGCCCAGCACCAGTGACGGGCCGCGGTGCGGGCAGGCTTCGGCCAGCACGCCGACGCGGCCGTCGCTGTCGCGGAACACGACCAAATCCTCGCCCAGGACACGCGCCTTCACCGGGGCGCCATCGGGCTCGCCGACCTCCTCGGCGAGACACACGGGCGTCCAATGGTGGCGCATCAGCCGGCCCATGGCGGCATCGCCCTCCACGCGGCAGAGCAATTCGTTTTCTTCCTTGGTCAGCATGGGGCAATCTCCGGTCAAAGGGGGGTCACAGGGGGGGGTCCAGGGGGCGGTAAGGATGCGGTAAGGGGGCGGTCAGCCTGCGGCAGGGGCGACGAACGGTTCGATCCGGCGCCGCAGGACGATGGGCGCGCCACCCAGGCGCTGCTTGCACAGCCAATGGGCGAGGGCGGAGTCGAGATAGTCCGCGTGGCCGGGAAACCATTGCAGCAGCGCATCCGCAAGAGGGCGCGCGGCGCCGAAGTCGGCACGCGCGACGCGGCGCTGCACGCCTTCGATCGAGCGCATCACGGCCGCATGCTCGTCGATGTGACAGGCCCGCGCCGGGAAGGCCGATGCGGCCATCCACTGGTCTTCGGCGCCGAAATGCGCGCGCGCATTCAGCGCCAGCGCATCCAGCGCCGCAGCGACGGCAGGCTCGGGCGCTTGCGCCAGCGCATGCACCAAGGCGAGGAACTCCTCGTGCAAGCGATCCATCGGCGCATAGCCAAGCAGCCAGCCATCGTGGTCGAGGCGTGGGCCATCGTGACCGATGGGGGAACTTGATTCGGCAGAGCGCATGACCGTGGCTTGCAAGACGAAAAATGGTTAGTCGTCTAACTATATTGATGGAAACCAAACCAGTCAAACGGGCCGCCCCGGCCAGCGTGGTGCACATGGTGCGATAGCGTGGCACGGGTCCGAGCGGGCCTCTGCGCGCCAGCCATCGTCGAGCTGCCCGGGCGGGCGTTGTCCGGGTATGGCGGCCCGTGCGATCAGCGCTTGGCCAGTGCGTATATCCAATGTCCATGCGCCGCCACGCGCAGGCGCTGCCCGAGGCGGCGCGCAGACCGGGGGTGTCCGAGAGCGCCGTTTGCCGGCACTTGGCCAAGGCCCATGCCGCGCAGTGGGCCTGGTGCGACGAACGCAGCCCGATCGGGCCGGAGGTGCCGGTGGATATGCTGGTGAATGGGCCGGTGAATGGGCCGATGATTCGGGGGCCGATGGCGGCAACTCAGAAGAACTCGCCGCGCGCTTGCAAAAGAATGCCGACATACTGGTCCATGCTTTTTTCCATGCGCGACGTGGGGCCGACGAGGGACAGGGCGGTGACGCGGCCGTTGATTTTCCCGGCGATTCCGATCGCCGTGACGCCTTCTCCGCCTTCATCCCGGGCAGTGAAGGTGCCTTTTTTGATGCCTTCCTCGATCTCCTTGCGCAGTTGGCCGCGATCCTGGATCGAATGCGGCGTGGCTTGCGTCATCGGGAGCAGATCGATCAGCGTATCGCGCTCGGCCGGCGCGAGCGCACCCAGGATCGCCTTGCCGAGTGCGGTCGAATGCACGTCCAGTTCCGTGCCCGGCAACAGCACGTAGCGCAGTGCGCGCGGGCTTTCCTGGCAGGAGAATATTTTGATTTTGTTGCCGACGAGATAGCCGCACATGGAGGTCTCGCCAGAGCGCTTGGAAAGCAGTTCGAGCGCCTCCGCAGCGAACATCTGTAGCGGATCGGTCGGCACGAAGCGCTGGACCAGTTCCCCGAGCCGGGACGTGGGATACAGCAGGCGGCCCTTCGGTGTGCGCAGCAGATAACCGGCCTCGATCAGGGTGTAGACGAGATCCGAGCAACTGCTGCCAGCAAGATCGAGCGCCTGGGCCAGGTCGGAGTTGGTCAAGGGCCTGCGCTCGCGCGCGAAGACTTCGAAAACTTGCAATGCACGCTGTGCGGCCGGGACGATCTGTGGCATGGATTGGATCGGATTTGCGTATTGGCGGGGCATTGAAACACAGTCATTTCCGGTGGAAAGCAGAACGAAATCAAACGCTTGGCAGCGCTTGGCGGTTCGCCGGAAATGAGGCTACAGGGCGCATGCAACCTCGGTTTGCCCGAAGATCGAGGGCGCCGAGGGCGGTGGAACAGGCGCAGTCCGGTGTTTCAGCAGCGACGGTTTTTCGGCGTGCTGCGGTCTTGCCGACCTGCGGCACCGCGATGTGGCTAGTGTCGCGTCACCGATCATCTGTCGGTCTGCGCTGGCCATCGAAGCGCATCGCGGCGTTGCATCGCTTGCCAATACGCGCGGTATTGGCTGCACGATGCGCCTTGCGCTGCGCTCCGATGGCTGCGCGCAGCCTACGACATCTGATCGGTGACGCGACACTAGTCCACTTGGGTCTGTTGTGCTTGATGCCGAAGACATGTACGAAATGCCGGAATATCGACGTAATTCATACGCCATAGTGTACGATGGAACGGTATGCCGGATAAAGTTCAGCAACATGGAGACAACCATGGCATTCTGGAAATGGATCGGTGCGCTCGCACTGGCATGCGCGCCGGTGGCCAATGCGGCGGACGACTATCCCGGCAAGCCCGTCAAACTGCTGGTGGGCTTCAACCCGGGTGGCGCGACGGATCTGCTGGCGCGGCTTTACGCCGCAAAGCTGACGCAGAAATTTGGCCAGTCGTTCGTGGTGGACAACCGCGCCGGCGCGGGCGGCAACATCGCGGTGGATGTCGTCGCCAAAGCCCCCGCCGATGGATACACGTTGGTGATGGCGGCGAACTACATCGCCGTCAACGCGGCGTTGAAGCGCAATCCCTACGACTGGAAGCGCAGCCTGGCCCCGGTGGCACTGATTGCGTCGACCCCGAATCTGTTGGTGGTGCCTGCGGCATCGAAGCTCCACAGCGTCGATGACCTGATAAAGGGCGCCAAGCAAGGCAACCTGACCTTCGGCTCGCCGGGTGTGGGGTCTTCCATTCATATGGCCGGGGAACTGTTCAAGGTGCTGACGGGGGTCGAGATGACGCATGTGCCCTATCGCGGCATTGCGCAGGCGGAGGTCGATCTGATGGGCGGCAGCCTGGACCTCATGTTCGGCAGCATCTCCACGGCGGCGCCGCTGGTCGAATCGGGAAGGCTCCGGGCCATTGCGGTCACCGGCAAGAAACGCACGAAGTTCTTGCCGAACATTCCGACCCTCGATGAAACGGGGCTGCATGGTTTCGATGTCGAAGCCACTTACCTGGTGGTCGCGCCGGCGCACACGCCGGCGCAAATCGTCCATCGGCTGAGCGCCGCGATCGCCGAGATCACAAGGCAGCCAGACGTTCAGCGCGCGATCGAAAGACTCTACGCGCAACCCTTGACTGGCGGCGCGCAAGAGACGACGGCTTTCTTGCGCGCCGAAGAAGAAAAGTGGGAGCATGTGGTGAAGGTCACCGGCGTGAAGGCGGAGTGACTTCGTGCTGCGGCCCGTCGCGCGTGAACCCGGGGCGGTGGGCCCACCGCACGCCGCACGCCGCAGTCGGGAACGAGCCCGGGGGAATCGTGACGTGACACCAGGCCAGCGCAGGAGTGGCCCGATGCCGATCTCGCCGCCATCGGTGCCGAATGGCGCAGCGCGCGCGCCTGACCGGCAGCGACGCGCCCGATACTGTGGGCCATCCCTTTTTCTTTTCCTTTTCCCGCGCCCATGGGTGATGTCATGAGCCGCAGTCTTGCGGTGCCGTCCGGGCGCAGGCCCGAACCGGTCGCCAGCGCCAAGCTGCTTGCGCCGCGCCCGCCGCGCCGGCTGGTGCCGCGCGATGCGTTGCAGGCGCGGCTGCTGCAAGCCCGGCGCCAGCGCTGCGTGCTCGTGCAGGGGCCCGCAGGCAGCGGCAAGACCAGCACGCTGGTGGCCTGGCGGCAGGCGCTGCTGGCGCTGGACTTCGACGTGGCCTGGCTGTCCCTTTCGGCCGAGGATTGCGCGCCGGCACGCTTTTTCGACTGCCTGCTGGCGAGCATCGGCGCGATCGATCCCGATGCGGTGCGCGAGGCCGCGCTCCTGCTCGGGCAGGGCAACGACGATTCGGCGCTCGAGCATGCCGTGATCACCGTCGTGCAGGCCATCGCGTCGCGGCCACGGGAACTGGTGCTGATGCTCGACGATCTCCAGCACCTGCAAGACGCCCGCATCTTCCGGGCGCTGCAGTGGCTGCTCGACTACGCGCCACCGAAGCTGCACCTTGCCCTGGCTTCGCGCAATGCCCTGCCGCTGTCGTTCGTGCGACTTCGTTCGCAAGGACTGGTGAGCGAATTCGACCTGCGCGACCTGCGCTTTTCTGCCGAAGAAACCGGGCGCTTCCTGCGCGAGCGACTGGGCAGCATCGACCTGCGCGACATGCAGGCGCTGCACGAACTGACCGACGGCTGGGTGGCGGGCCTGCAACTGTTCGTGCCCGGCTTGCAGGCCGGGCGGGGCGCCGCATACGCCCGGGCGCAGGCGCGTGATGCGCAGGTCTTTGCGCGCTATTTCGAGCGCGAAGTGCTGGCGCATCTGGCGCATGAAGACCTGGCACTGCTCACCAGGATGGCTGTTTGCAACCGTTTCAGTGCCTCCTTGTGCGCCGCGCTGATGGGGCAGCAGGATGCCGGCGGCATGGCGCTGCGGCTGGCGCGCCTGGATGGCGGGAACCTGTTCATCAGCCGGGTCGGCGGCCATGGCCGCGACGACTGGTACCGCGTGCATCCGCTCCTGCGGGAGACACTGATGGCACGCCTGGAAAGACGCCCCGGCGCCGAGCGCCGCGCGCTGCATGGCGCGGCCTGGCGCTGGTTCGAAGCGCACGGGCATATCGGCGAGGCTGTGCGCCATGCCGTGCTGGCGGGCGACGCGCACGCGGCGGCGGACATCGTGCAGGCTTGCGCGCCCGACCTGATGGCCAAGGGCGAACTGGCCGCGCTCGGCGGCCTGATGCGCAGATTGCCCGCAGCGCAGGTGCAGGCGCGTCTTGCGCTGCGGCTGGCTGCGGCCTACCTGCATATGTACGCGCGCAACATCCAGGCGCTCGAGAGCGAACTGGCGCAACTGCAGGCGCAGTGGGACAGCCTGGACATGCAGCAACACCACGATATGGCGCTGCTGCGCGGCGGCCTGGCCCTGCAGCGCGACGACACCGAGGCGCTGCTGGCGCTCGCGCCGCAGCTTCGGGCCATCCCGGACGACAGGCAGCCCCTCTTTGCCGGGCGCTGCCACCTGTTGGCCTGGATGCTGATGCACCGCGACGCATACGGCCAGGCCCGCGTGCTGCTGGACCAGGCCGCGCAGCAACCAGGCAGCGCGCCGGCGCGTCGTCTGATCGGGCGCTGCTTGGCCGGCATGAGCTATGCGCTCGAAGGCCGCATGACCGAGGCCGAGCAACTGCTGCGCGAGGTTCTGCAAGAGGCGCAAGGGCAAGGCGCTGCCAGGATCGGGGTGGCCAGCATGGCGGCGGGCCTGCTGAGCGACATGCTCTACGAGTGCAACGAACTCGAAGCCGCCTGCAGCCTGCTCGAACCCCGCATCGAAGTGCTCGAGCGCGCCTCGATTCCCGATGCGGTGCTGCGCGCCTTCGTCGTCTTGGCATGTGCGCACTGGCTGACGGGCCGGCGCCTGCAAGCGCTCGGCCACCTCCAGCGCCTGGAAGACTACGCCGCGCGCAACGGACTCGACCGCCTGCTCGCACATGCGCTGCGGCTGCGCATGCGCCTGCACCTCAAGCAAGGCCAGACCATGCAGGCCGACATGGTGTTCGGGCGGATCGAGGTGCTCGGCGCACGGCACGCCGGGGCTGGCAAGGGCACGGCAGCCGAGACCTGGCGCACCACCGAGCGCGCACGCGCCGACATGCGCCTGCACTGGAACGACTTCGGCGCCGCCGTCGACTGCCTCGGAGCGCTCGTGCAGCGCACGGCTTCGGCCGGCCGGCTGCGCACCCTGGCGGCCCTGCAGTTGCAACTGGCCGTTGCGGAATCGGGGCGCGGCAACCAGCAGGGCGCGCGCCACCAGGCCATCGAAGCCCTGCGCCTGGGCCATCGGCTCGGGTTGGTGCGCAGCCTGCTGGACGTGTCGACGAACGTGCCAGCGCTGCTCGATGCGCTGCTGGCGGATGCGGTGCCCGATCCGGTTCTCGCGTTCTATGCACGGCGGCTGCTGGATGCAGCCGCAGCCACGCGGCGCATGGGGGCGGCCAGCGGCGGCGCAACGGACGCCGCAGCCGAAGGCAGCGCCGCCGATTTGCTCAACGCGCGCGAGCGCGAGGTGCTCAGCCTCGTGGCGCAGGCCATGCCGAACAAGAAGATCGCTCGCGTGCTGGGCGTCACACCGCACACCGTGAAGTGGCATCTGCGCAAGGTCTACAGCAAACTGGGCGTCGCCGAGCGCGGCGAAGCGGTCGCGCGCATGCGCGATCTCGCGCTGCCCCGGGAAACCCCCAGGTCCCGCTGAACTGCGGCCAGTGGCCAGTGTCGCGTCATCAGTCCGATGTCGCAGGCTGCGCGCAGCCATCGGAGCGCAGCGCAATGCAACGCTGCGCTGCGCTTCGATGGCCAGCGCGGACCGACAGATGATCGGTGACCGGTGACCGGTGACGCTAGCCATTCCGGCTAGTGGCCTGCGGCCTTCGACTTCGCATCATCGGTGCACGCGCCAGCGCCGATGGGCCGGCCAGGCCGCAGCGACTCCGGGCTGGTGCATCGATCCCGGTACGACGAAAGGAATGCAATGGAGATGGAACAGCTCTGCAAGGGGCGGGTGGTCGTCATCACCGGCGCTGGCCGTGGCCTCGGCCGCGCATACGCGCTGGAGTTCGCGCGCCAGGGCGCCAAAGTGGTTGTCAACGACCTTGGCACCCAGTCCGACGGCACGGGCATCATGAGCGCCGCTCGGCCGCCCGAAGGCGCTCATACCGCAGCCGAAGGCGGAGGTGCTCCTGTGAGCGCTCCGGCGCAGCAAGTGGTGGCCGAGATCCGCGCCCTGGGCGGCGAGGCCGTTGCCAACACCGACGATGTGTCCGACTGGGAGGGCGCACGGCGGCTGATCCAGACCGCGATCACCACGTTCGGCGCGCTCGATGTGCTGGTCAACAACGCCGGCATCCTGCGCGACAAGGCGCTCGTCAACATGGACATCGCAGACTTCGATGCGGTGATCCGCGTCCATCTGCGCGGCACCTTTGCCCCGATGCGCCACGCCGCCATGTACTGGCGCGGGCAGGCCAAGGCTGGCCGCCAGCGCATGGCGCGCGTCATCAACACCAGTTCGTCGTCCGGCCTGTACGGCATCGTCGGGCAGACCAACTACGGCCCGGCCAAGGCCGGCATCGCCAACATGAGCATCGTGGCCGCGCGCGAACTGGAGCGCTATGGCGTGACGGTGAATGCGATCTACCCCACCGCGATGAGCCGCCTCACCGAGGATTTGTTCAAGAGCGGCAGGCTCGACCCCAAGGCCAGGGGCGGCCCCGGCTTCGATCCGCTGGACGCGGCAAACGTTGCGCCGCTGGTCGTCTGGCTCGGCAGTGTGTCGTCGCAGGGCGTCACCGGCCGCGTGTTCGGCGCCAAGGGCGGCCGCATCACGGTGGCCGAGGGCTGGCATGCCGGCCCCCATATCGAAAAACAGGGGCGCTGGAGCGTGTCCGAACTCGCGCAGAGGCTGCCCGATCTCGTCCGGCGCGCGGCGCCCAATGCCGAACTGAGCGGCGAAATCCCGATGGCGGAGGCCTGACGCATGAATGCGAACAAGTACAAACCCAAGCCGGTTCCGGTCCCGACGCCGGTCACCCAGCCGTTCTGGGACGGCACGCGCGCCGGCGAGCTGCGTTTGCAGCAATGCAAGGCCTGCCTCCGGCATGTGATGTATCCGCGCTTGCGCTGCCCGCAGTGCGGCGCAGCCGGGATGCACTGGATCCGCGCCACCGGTCGCGGGCGCCTGTATTCCTACGTCATCAATCACTTCGCGGCGCCGGGCTGGGAGGGCGAGACGCCCTATGTGATCGCCGTGGTCGAACTCGAGGAGGGGCCGCGCATGCTGTCCAATCTGGTGGGCGTGGCGCCTCGGCCCGAATGCCTCACGCTCGACATGCCGCTGGAGGTGGTGTTCGAGGGGCGCGGCGATCAGACGCTGCCGATGTTCAAGCCGGCGCCGGCGAGGGTGCCCCGATGAGCAGGAAGCAACACGCGATCGCCATTGCCGGCGCCGCCGAAACCGATCTCGGCGCGTTGCCGCAGTTGTCCGAGCTGGACCTGCGCGCCGACGCCGCCCACCGCGCGCTGGCCGATGCCGGCCTGACGCTGGCCGATGTCGACGGCATCACCAGTGCCGTCGATTCGCCGATCGATGTGGCGCACTACCTTGGCATCACGCCCTCGTGGTATGACGGCACCTCGGTCGGCGGCTGCTCGTTCCTGGTCCATGTGCGCCATGCGGCCGCAGCCATCCACGCCGGACTGTGCACGACGGTGCTGGTGCTGCACGGCCAGTCGGGCCGCTCTCATGTCGGCCGGGTGCCCCGGCCTGCGGCGCCCTTCACGATGGCGGGGCAGTTCGAGACGCCCTACGGTGTCGCGACGCCGCCCAATATGTTCACGCTGCCGATGCTGCGCTTCATGAAGGAGACCGGCACGACGCACGAGCAATTGGCCGAGGTGGTGGTGGCGCAAAGCCACTGGGCGCAGGGCAACCCGCGCGCCAGTCGCAGCAAACTGCTCACCGTCGGGGACGTGCTGGCCTCGCCGATGATCGCCTACCCGTTTCACAAGCTCGAATGCTGCGTGGTCACCGATGGCGGCGGCGCGCTGCTCATCACGTCGGCAGAGCGCGCGCGCGACCTGCGCCGCTGCGGCACGCCGGTGTACCTGCGCGGGGCGGGCGAGTCCTGCGACAGCCCGCTGGTCTCGATGATGGACGACATGACCAGCGCAAAGGGCTTTCGCCTGTCCAGCCGGGCAGCCTTTGCGCAAGCGGGCATCCGCCATGCCGATGTCGATCACCTGATGATCTACGATGCGTTCGCCCACTTGCCGCTGTACGGGCTGGAGGACATGGGTTTCGTCGGTCGGGGCGAGGCCGGCGCGTTCATCGCCGAGGGCCACACGCGGCCCGGCGGGCGCCTGCCGCTCAACACCCATGGCGGCGGCCTGCTCTACACGCACACCGGCATGTACGGCATGTTCGCGATCCTGGAGTCGGTGCGCCAGTTGCGCGGCGAGGCCTTCCGCCAGGTCGAGCATGTGCGCACCAGCGTGGTCCAGGGCGTGGGCGGCATGTTCACCGCCGCAGCCACACTGGTGCTGTCCAACCAGAGCGATTGAGGCGGCGACGCGATGGCGGCACCGAAATACCTCGGCGACTTCGCCGTCCTGACGCCGGACAAGCCGGCCGTCATCAACGGCACCACTGGCGCGAGCCTGAGCTACCGCGAACTGGAGGAGCGCTCCAACCGGTTCGCGCAATACCTGTATGCGCTCGGCCTGCGGCGCGGCGAGCGGATTGCGATGCTGCTCGAGAACCATCTGCGCTGCTTCGAGGTGGCGTGGGCGGCATTCCGTTCGGGCCTGTTGCTGACGGCGGTCAACCGCTACCTGACCGCCGACGAGGCGGCCTACATCATCACGGACAGCGATGCGCGCGTCGTCGTTTCCTCGTTCGCGATGCGCGCTTTGGCGGCGCAGCTCAGCTGCGCCATGCCCGCTTGCGAGCGCCGCCTGATGCTCGACGGAACGATCCCGGGCTGGGACAGCTACGAGCAGGCCATTGCCGCCGCATCCGCTGCGCGCCTGGCCGACGAGTGGCTCGGCGCCACCATGTTCTACAGTTCCGGCACCACCGGCCGTCCCAAGGGCGTGGTGCGCGCGCAAAGGGCCTGCCGGATCGATGAGGCCCCGGACCTGGACACACGCATGGCGATGATGCGCCACTACCTGTTCACGGCCGAATCGATATACCTCTCGCCGGCGCCGCTGTACCACGCGGCACCGCTGAACTACACGACCAACGTGCAGTTTTGCGGCGGCACGGTGGTCTTCATGGAGAAATTCGAGCCGATGCCGGCGCTGGCGCTGATCGATCGCTACCGCATCACCCACAGCCAGTGGGTGCCGACGATGTTCATCCGGCTGCTCAAGCTCTCACCCGGACAGCGCGCCGGATTCGATCTGCGCAGCCACCGCGTCGCCATCCACGCAGCCGCGCCCTGTCCGGTGGAAGTCAAACGCCAGATGATCGAATGGTGGGGCCCGATCGTGCACGAGTACTACGGCGGCAGCGAGGGCGCCGGCCTCACCGCCATCGACAGCCATGAAGCGCTCGCGCGGCCAGGCTCGGTCGGCAAGGCGTTGCAGGGCGTGATCCACATCTGCGAAGGGGACGGACAGGGCCGGCCATTGCCCGCCGGGCAGGACGGGCTGGTCTATTTCGAGCGCGACGCGCAGCCCTTCCACTACCACAAGGACCCCGAGAAGACGCGCGCCGCGCAGCACCCGTGCCATCCGTTGTGGTCGACCCTCGGCGACATCGGCCATCTCGACGCGGACGGCTACCTGTATCTGACCGATCGCCAGTCCTTCATGATCATTTCGGGCGGGGTCAACATCTATCCGCAGGCCATCGAGAACGCATTGGCGCTGCATCCGGGCGTAGCTGACGTGGCCGTGATCGGCGTGCCCGATCCGGAGATGGGCGAAGCGGTCAAGGTCGTCATCGAGCCTGCCGCAGGCGTGCTGCCATCGGCCGCGCTGGCGGAAGAACTGCTGGCTTTCGTGCGCGGCAAGGTCGCGCGATTCATGGTGCCGCGCTCGCTCGACTTCATCGACCAGATGCCGCGCCTGCCCACCGGCAAGCTCTACAAGAAGGTGCTGCGCGAACGCTACGCGAAAGCGCCGGGGCAGCCGGATCACCCCGCCTCGCACACCGCCCCTGCCGCCTAGCGGGAACACGCCGATGATTCCGGGCGGGGCCTGATCCCGATGGCGCCACGCCGGCAGGCGCGCCGGCACCCGTGCTCGCCTGGCCGGAAAAGGAGGCGCGGGCGGCCGGCAGCAGCCCGGTCGTCGGGCGGCTGCGCAAGGTCTGCCGCGCCGGGATGGACTGAGCGCGGCGCGCCATCGACCGGCCTGTCGCACCAGGCCGACTGGCCAATACGGCTAGTGATCTGCGCCGGTCGATGGACGATCATGAAACGGCGCGGCAGGGCTTGCCCCGAGGCCGCCGTTTGCCAGCAGGTGCACCGACAGGAGCTTCCAGTGGATGTGAATCGCACGGTTTTTCGCGCAGACCACGAAATGTTGCGGCCCAGCGCGCGGCGCTTTTTTGAACGCGAGTGCGTTCCACGCCAGGCCGAATGGGACCAGGCCGGCAGGATCGACCGCCAGACTTGGCTCAAGGCCGGCCGCGAGGGCCTGCTTTGCGTGGCGGTGCCGGCCGAGTACGGCGGCGGCGGTGGCGACTTCGGCCATGCGGCGATCGTCCTCGAGGAGGCGCACCGCGCGGGGGTGTCGGGTGCGGGCTTTTCGCTGCACTCGGACATCATCGCGCCCTACCTCGTGCGCCTGGGCACCGAGGCACAGAAACAAAAATGGCTGCCGGGCATTTGCCGTGGCGAGCAGATCCTGGCCGTGGCCATCACCGAGCCGGGGGGTGGCTCGGATGTCAAGGCGATGCGCACCACCGCAGTGCGCGACGGCGATGAATATGTCATCGATGGCAGCAAGACTTTCATCAGCAACGGCTTGAACTGCGACATGGTCTTGCTGGTGTGCAAGACCGCGCCGGCCGCCGGCGCCAAGGGGGTGAGTCTGATCATGGTCGAGGCCGACCGCGCGGGTTTTCGCCGTGGCCGCAAGCTCGATAAGGTGGGCCAGCCCGCAGCCGATACCGCCGAGCTGTTCTTCGACAATCTGCGCGTCCCCGTTGCCAATCTCCTCGGCCAGGAGAACCAGGGCTTCGCCTATCTGATGCAGGAGTTGGCCCAGGAGCGCTTGATCATCGCCCTGTACGCAGCCGTCGCGCTCGAGCGCCTGCTCGGCCTCACGCTGGAGTATGTGAAGCAGCGCCGCGCGTTCGACCAGACCGTGTGGGATTTCCAGAACACCAAGTTCAAGCTGGCCGATGTCAAGGCGCAGTCGGTTGCCGTGCGCACGATGGTCGACTACTACCTCGGCGAACACCTGCGCCGCAAGCTCAGCGTGCAGGAGGCCGCCATTGCCAAGATGTACGCCACGGAGGCGCTGTGGAAATGCCTCGACGACATGGTGCAACTGCACGGCGGCTATGGCTACATGCTGGAGTACCCGATCGCGCGCGCCTTCGCGGACTACCGCGTTTCGCGCGTGGTCGGCGGCGCCAACGAAGTCATGCGCGACCTCATCGCGCGCAAGCTGTGAGCCGGCCATGGGTGAAAAATAACGGACAAGCGCCATGCTCGATCGGAACCTGATTGGCCACAGCTTCGGCAAGCGCAGCCTTGTCGTCGAGGAAGGCGCCGTGCGCTCGTATGCGCAGGCCATCGGCGCGACCGATGCGACCTGCTTCGACCCGTCTGCGGCGCGCGCTGCCGGCCACCGTGCGCTGCGCGTTCCGCCCACCTTCCTGTCATGTCTGGAAGGGCGTCTGTTCCCGACGCGCGCGCTGCTGGAGCTGGCCGGCATCGACCTCAAGCGCCTGCTGCACGCGGAGCAGTCCTACGACTACCACGCGCAAGCCTACGCCGGCGACACCCTCAGCTACGAGCAGAAGATCGTCGACATCTACGACAAGAAGGGCGGAGCACTCGAGTTCCTGGTCAAGCAGACGCGCGTCAGCAACCAGGACGGCGCGCACATCGCCGATCTGCGCGCAGCCCTGGTGCAACGCCAACTCGTGAAGGCATGAAAACATGGCCACCCCGGCATTGCAAGACATGCAGGTGGGCGACAGCATCCCCGCGCTGCAGTTGCCCGCGATCTCCCGCACCACGCTGGCGCTGTATGCCGGCGCCTCGGGCGACCACAACCCGATCCACATCGACATCGACTTCGCCCGCAGCGCCGGCCTCGACGACGTGTTTGCGCACGGCATGCTCTCGGCCGCCTATGTCGGGCGGCTGGTCACGGACTGGGCCGGGCAGCAGCGGCTGCGCCGCCTGCATCTGCGCTTTACCGGCATTACCCGGGTGCACGACGCGCCGCTGTGCACCGGCCGCGTGGTCGAGCGCTTCACGCACGGCGGCGAATTGCGCTTGCGCCTGCAACTGCAATGCGTCAACCAGACGGGCGACGTGAAGATCCTCGGCGAAGCCGTGGTGGCCGCCCTTTGATCCCCATCCACCGATGTTCTGCATCCCGGAGTCGAGCTGCGCCACCGGCCAGACGCCGATCGGCGGCGCCGGTCGCGGCGGCTTTCAGGGCGGGTGCCGCGCATCCCCGGGCCGAAGAAGGCCGGCGTCCCGGGGGCACGGCAGGGCCTGCGCCGACCTGCAGCGCAACGGAGACAGCATGAGCCATTCCATCGTTCGCCTCCGGGCGCGTCGTCCCTTTGTTGCCCTTGCCTTTGCCCTTGCCACCGCCTCTGCCGCCCTTGGCGTCCTCCTTGCGCTGGCGCACACGCAGGCCATGGCCCAGGACTACCCGGTGCGCCCGGTCCGCATCGTGTCGGTGACCAGTGCCGGCTCCGGCGTCGATGGCTTTTCACGCCTGATGGCCAGCTACCTCGGCAAGCGGCTCGGGCAGGGTGTCTTCATCGAGAACAGGCCGGGCGCCAACTCCATTCTGGCCTGCGATCACGTCGCCAAGGCCGCGCCCGACGGCTATACCTTGCTCCTCGCATCGGCCAGCGCGCTGGCCGCCAATCCGTATCTTTTCAAGAACCTGCCGTACGACGCCAACAAGGACTTCGCTCCGATCGCGCGCTTGAGCGCGCTGCCGGTCACCATCGTCGTGCCGGCCACCTCGCCGTACCGCAGCCTGGCCGACCTGGCAGACGCGGCGCGCGACAGGCCCGGCAAGCTCAACTTCGGCACCAGCACCACGGGCTACCGCACGATGCTCGGCGCCATCAACGGCGCCGCCAGGATCGACGCCGTCGATGTGCCCTACAAGGGGACAAGCCACCTGCTGCCCGACCTGGTTGGCGGCACCATCGACTACGGCATCCTCGAAGTCTCGACCGCAGTGCCGCTGGTGCGGGCGAACAAACTGCGCGCGCTCGTGGTGACCAGCCCGGCCCGTGTGGCAACCCTGGAAGATGTGCCGACGCTGGCCGAAGCGGGCCTCGGAGAGGCCACATTGGTGAGTTGGGTCGGCCTGTTCGCACCGGCCGGCACCCCGCAGCCGGTCATCGACAAGCTGTCGATGCTGGCGCTCGAATTTGTCCAGACGCCCGAAGCCGCAGCGCACTTCGCACAGCTCGGCACCATCGCATATCCGGCCGGCGCGAGCGAGTTCGCCAAAGCCATCGTCGAAGACCAGGCCCAATGGAAACGCTACATCACTGCGGCCGGTATCCAGGCCGAGTGAGCGGGCAGTTCGTTCGCAGGCGCGCAGATCGGCGCCCGCCAGGTCTTTCCCGACGAGGGTTTCCAGGGAGCCGCCGTCAGCGCAATCGCCAGCCGCGTGGGCATCGTGAAAGGACTGGTGCGCGCTTGGCTGCGACTGGCGTGGGGATGATCACAGCCGCGCGCGCCTTGGCTTTGGCGTAAACGCTGGCGGCCCCGGCACTGGCATGGCGCGGGTTGTCGGCCAAACGACCTCATGGCTGGTTGACGAGCGCAGCCCCACCCCTGAAACCCCGCCCGCACCCGACACGCGCCGTGGCGCGCAGGGAAAGCACAGGGAATCAGCGCCGCGTTGTGTCCATTGGGGCCGGCCTCGCCGTGCCGGGCGATCCGTTCCACCCGGAAAACAGCGCCTCATCCGAGCGCGCCCGGATCACACGGCAGGCGGCGTGCCGTGGCGTTGCCGCCGCGCGCTCACCTCCAATTCCACCTTGGCGCCCTCGACCGCGAGCGCGCAGCACAAGGTGGTGTTGGCCGGGCGGTTGTGCCCCAAGCGCCGGCGCAGCACCTGGCTGACGGCGAGCACATCGGCGCGATCGGCCAGGTAGACGCGCACGCGCAGCACGTCGGCCAGCGTGGCTTGCGCCTGGGCCAGCGCGGCTTCGATGGTGTCGAGCGCCAGTTCGCATTGGGCGCTGGCCGAGGGCGGGAATTGGCCGCTGGCAAAGTCCTGCCCGATGGTGCCGGACACCAGAATATCGTCACCATCGACCACGGCGCGTGAATAGCCGGCCAGTTCTTCCCAGCGCGATCCGCTCTGGATGAAGCGCCGCCCGGCGTCCGGTGCGTTGGTGGTTTTCATAGCGGCTTGAATCCGGTCTCGCGGATGACCTGGCCCCAGTGCTGCGAGGCGTCGATCACCCATTGCTGCACTTCCTTGGCGGGCGCTGCCGTGACCTCGTTGCCCATCTTGGCCAGGCGCTCTTGCAGATCGGGCTGTGCCAGCACGGCGTGCATCGCCTGGTCGAACTGCGCGACGAATTCCGCTGGCAGGCCCTTGGGCCCGAAGAAGGCCAGCCAGGGGTTTTTCTCCAGTCTCTTGAAGCCGAGTTCGGCAAAGGTGGGAATCTCCGGTGCGATGCGGCTGCGCTCGGTGCCCGAACTGGCCAGGATGCAGACCTTGCCGGCGCGGTGGTGTTCGATCAGTTCGGTCATCGAGGCAATGCCTATCGGCACCTGGCCGGCCAGCAAGTCCTGCACCATCGGCGCGCCGCCCTTGTAGGGCACGGGATTGAGCGCCACGCCGAACGACTGCCCGACGATCTGGCCGATGAACTGCGGCACGCTGCCGGCGGCGGGGATGCCGTAGTTCGCCTGGCTGCTGTGGGCCTTCATCCAGGCGCCAAGCGCGGGCAGGGTCTTGATCCGGGTGCTGCTGCCCACGGCCAGCACGTTGTAGTACTTGGCCACGCCAGCCAGCGCAGTGAAGTCGTTCACCGGGTGGTAGCCGGCAGCGGCGACGGTCAGTGGAATGATCACCTGCGTGTGGTCGATGGACAGCATGATCGTGGCGCCGTCGGGCGGCGCGGCCTTGAGCAACTGCGCTGCGATCTGCCCACCGGCGCCGGACTGGTTCTGGACGATGAAGACCTGGCCGTCCATCTGCTTGCCAAGCCTGTCGATCAGGGCGCGCGCCACCACATCGGTCGCACCGCCCGGCGGAAACCCGACCAGCACGCGGATCGGCCCGGCAGCGGCGGCATAGGGCTTGGCCCGTGCGGTCAGAGGTGCCAGGGGCACCGACAGTGCGGGTGCCAGCAAGGTGGCAGCCAGGGTTTGGCCGAAATCGCGTCGATTCATCGGGCTTCTCCGCAGGGGTTGCAAACAGGGGTGGCGGGTGCTTGCGCTGCCTGCAACCGCCGCAGTTGCGCCTGGATCAGCAGCACCTCGACCTCGTGGCAGCGCACCAGGCGCAGCCAGCGGGCATCGTCCATGTCGCCGGGGCGCTCGGCGTGCAGGCTGATGCGGCATGAGGCGCCATCGGCATGCAGCGTCCCGGGCGTGTGCACGGGCTGCACCGTGGCGCGGATGCGCGCAGTCAGCACGTTGGGCGAGTTGCCGACATGGTAGACCACGCTCGCTGGAGTACCTGCGCCTTCGGCTGCGGCATGAGCGCCTTCGGGCGGCCGGGCGGCGCTCGCTGGAGTACCTGCGCCTTCGGCTACGGTATGAGCACCTTCGGGCGGCCGGGCGGCGCTCAGGCGCTGCGGCTCCACCACGGGCCGCACCCAGGTGGGCTGGCCGTCGAACAGCGAGTGGCCGCGCACCAGGCCGTCGTGGGCGCTGTCGCCGTCCGGTTCGGTCTGCCAGCAACCCAGCGCCCAGCGGCCGAGTTGGCGGCCATCGGCCAAAAAGGCCAGTGCCAGCGCTGCCGGTACGCAGCAAGTGACCGATGCTCGATGGCTGCTGCTGCTGCTGCTGCCGCCAGCCTGGCCAGCCGCCGGGGTGCAGGTTTCGACAGCTTGGTCGATCATCGTGTCAACCGTGCCAGTTCGCGCAAAGCGCCGACCACCTCGTCGGCCTGGTTGTAGAAATGCGGCGCGATGCGGATCACGTCGTTGCGGGCCGACACCACATAGCCCGATTGCAGCATTTGGGCCTCGACCCGCGCCGCGTTCGGAATGCGGATGGCGGTGTTCGCGCCCTTGGCGACGGGCGCACCGCAGGCCCCCGGACTGGCCACCGACAGGCCCAGGCGCGCGGCTTCCTCCAGGGCCAGGGCAGACAGTTCGGCCAGATAGGCCTCGATGGCCGGGATACCGATCTCGTTGAGCAGGGCCATGCTGGCACGCGCCGCGCAGGCGCACATCATCGGCGGCGTGCCGGTGTTGAAGCGTGCAGCGCCGTCGGCGAAGTCCAGATGCAGCGGGTCGAAGGCGAACGGATCGACCCGGCCAAACCAGCCCGTGACCGTGGGCCTGAGCCGCTGCGCGAGCGTTGGCCGCACATAGAGAAAGGCGATGCCCGGAATGCCCAGCAGGTACTTTTGCGCGCCGGCGGCCAGCATGTCGAGCTCTTGTGCGCGCACATCGATGCTGACGGCCCCGGCCGACTGGTAGGCATCGACGAACTGCAGCGCGCCCTGCGCCCGCGCTGCGCGGCCGGTGGCCGCGATGTCAACGATCTGGCCGTCGTAGAAGCAGACCTGCGACACCGACACCAGCGCGGTGCGCGCGCCAATGGCCTCGGCGATCTGCGCGCTGGTGCGCGTGCCGCCGGCTTGCGCCTGCACGAAGCGCACCTGCGCGCCGCGTGGCTGCTGCGCAAGCCAGACATGGCACAGCGACGGGAAGTCCAGCGTGGTGGTGACGATCTCGCGCCGTTCAGCGCTGAAGTCCAAGGCCGAGGCGATGCTCGAGGCTGCGTCCGAGACGCAGCCCAGCACCGCCACATCGCCCGGCTCGGCATGGATCATGCGTGCGAACTCGGTGCGGGCCAGCGCCACCTGCTCCATCCAGTAGCCCCAGTCCGCGCCGCGCTGCAGCCAGACCTCCAGGTAATCATCGATGGCGCGGCGCACCGGCAAGCTCAGCGCGCTTTGCGAGCAACTGGAGAGCTGGGCCGTCCGCTGCAAAATCGGGAACAGTTTTCGGTAGGAAGAAAAGGGGTGCTTCATATGACGACAGCCTTGCGCGCCGGCAAGGCCCTGTGGTGATGGATGGCTGATGCAGCAAAGCGCGAACGACACCCATTGCAGCAACGGCACGGCAACCCCCTCCGCGTGGATCGAAGTGCCGCATTTCGACTGGGAGCCGCTGCTGGCTGCGGGCGCACCCGGCGTGCGCTTGCGCAAGGGCCAGACACTGTTTTCGCAGGGCCAGGCAGTGCAGCATGTCTATGTGGTCGAGCAAGGGCGCGTGCGACTGATGCTGCTGTCGGCGGCCGGGCACGAAAAGCACCTGGCCATCGTCGGCACGCGCGGCATGGTCGGCGAATGCAGTGCCTTCCTCGACGGACGGCATTCGATGACGGCCATGGCCTCGTCGGACGTGCTGGTCAGGCAGATCGGCCGCCAGCAGTTGCGCGACGCCATGGAGCGCGACCCGGGCTGCCTGCGCCAGGTGCTCTGGCTGGCCAACATGAAGCTGCGCATCATCGCCAACCAGAACCTGCTGCTGAGCCAGGCCACGGCCGCGCAGCGCGTGCTGCACCACCTGCTGCAGTTGGCCGACACCTACGGCCAGGCGGTGGACGGCGGCACGCTGATCGGCGTCGCGTTCACGCACCAGGAGATGGCCAACATCACCGGCCTGAGCCGGGTCATGGTCTCGAACGTGCTGATAGCGCTGCACGAGCAAGGGCTGATCGGTAAAAGCAAGTTGCATTGCGTGATTCGGGACATGCAGGCACTGAGGCGACGCGCAGCCGGTTCGTGAAGGGGCCGGTTGGTCGATGGGGCGCGTCTCGGACTGCGTTGCAGTCTAGACAGGCCGTGCAAGGCCGTATGTCAATGGCTTGACAAGCGCCGCCATTTTTCGCGCGCCCCCAAAGCCAATCACTCAATAACTGCGCCCGCCCTTGTACATCGCATGCTGGCGGCGGTTCAACGGGGTGGCCGCGCCCAGGCGGCCCATGGCAGGGCCGACATGGGCGTGGGTGATGGCCAGCCCCAGGCCGTCGGCCGCGTCGGTGCCGGGCAGCGCAGGCAGGTGCAGCAGACGGCGCACCATCTCCTGCACTTGGCTCTTGGCCGCGCGGCCATGGCCGACCACGGCTTTTTTCATTTGCAGCGCGGTGTACTCGGCCACCGGCAAGTGGCTGGCCACCAAGGCCGTGATACAGGCCCCGCGCGCCTGGCCCAGCAGCAGGGTCGATTGCGGATTGACGTTGACGAACACGATTTCGACAGCGGCCGCATCGGGCTGGTAGCGCGCCGCCAGCTCGGTGATCCCGTCGAACAGTATCTTCAGGCGCCCGGGCAGGTCGCCCAGCGCCAGCGAGGTGGTGCGTATGGTGCCGCTGGCCACATAGCGCAGTTGCTGGCCGTCGATGTCCACCACGCCAAAGCCGGTGGTCTGAAGCCCCGGGTCGATGCCAAGAATGCGCATATTGCTGTTTGTTTGATGGCGGCTGGCGCGTGCAGATCATGCGCCTGAAGCCGGTTTTCTTGTGAAGCCCGGCGGACAGCCTTTGCGGCTACCCGCCAGGATGCCGCAGCGAAGGGAAAGCGGCGGCAACACCATCGGCGTCGAGAGCATTGGGAATGTCGCCGACTGCGGCCATGGCCATCGCCATCGCCATCGCCATCGCCATCGCTTCCGCTACATCGACCGCATGGCTGCCGGGGTTGTCCTCAAGATTCAGGTCGTATTCATCTTGAGCTTCATCTATATCCGCAATACCAATTGGATCCCACTCTTTGAGCAAGATACTTTTCACTTTGGCATGAAGATTCTCCATGTTGCAGGACGCTGGTCTGGAAAGTGCGCGCCTCTTGGCTGGGCGCTCCATTGCCGGCAATGCGCGCACCTGCCACAGGTGTCGCGTGATGCGCATTTCGGGGTTGTCAGGGCGACCGGTGGGATGGGCGCGGCCCCCATTCACCCATGGTCCATGCGCTTATAGTGGATAGGCTGAACGGGGGCATTTTGAACGACTTTTCAGGCGTGGGGCCTGTTCGGGATCGATCGGGTGCGGAACTCCGGGGCGCGGCGCAACAAGGCAGGTCGATGCAGATGGGCAAACGATGGTGGTGGGTGGCGCTGGTGCTGGCGCTATGTCCGCTTTGGACCTCTCAGGCGGGGGCTGGCTTGGTCCGCCTGGTGCCCGGCCAGGGCAGTTACGACCTGGGCGCCATGGCCGATGTGCTGGAGGACGTGCCGGGCCGGTTGCGGCTCGATGATGTGCTGGCCGGCGGTAGCGCTGCGTCTGCCTTCAGTTCCCATACCGGCCGCCTGTCCAGTTTCGGGTTTACCAGGTCGACTTTCTGGTTCCGCGTCGAGATCGACAATCCCGCGCCTGCGCCGAGCGACATGCTGTTGGTGCTGCGCACCCCTTGGCTCGACTCCGTGCGCTGGTTCCGCCCGGACGGGCAGGGCGGTTATGTCGAACGACTGCTGGGCGATCACCTGCCGTTCAAGGCCCGCTCCTATGCCACGCCGCAGTTTCTGATCGACGTGCCGGTGCTGCCCGGCAAGCACAGCTACTACCTGCGTCTGGCCAGTGCCGGGGCCTTCATGACGCCCATCGAGCTGTGGAGCCGCCAGGCTTTCCATGACAACGATCGCCTGTGGGCGGCCTACTACGGGATGTTCTACGGCATCCTGTGCATCATGGTGCTCTACAACGGCTGCATCTGGGCCTCCACGCGCGACCGCAGTTACTTCGTCTACTGCCTGTACCTGGCGGTGTTTTTCCTGATGAACTTTTCGTACAACGGCTTTGCGTTCCAGTATTTCTGGCCTGAGTCGCCCCGCTGGAGCAATTGGAGCCAGACGCATTGGATCTTCTCGTTCCAGGGGCTGGCGGTATTGTTCACGATGAATTTCCTGGAGTCGAAAACCCGCCTGCCGCGCATGCACCGGGTCTTGCAAGCCTTCTTGGTGGTGCTGGTCGGCAGTTGGATCGCGGTCACCGTCAGCGGCGATATCGTGGCCTACCACGCGGTGCCGATTTATTTTATTTTTGGCTGCGCGCCGCTGATTCTGGCCGCAGGCTTTCTGGCCTTGAGGCCCGGTTATCGGGCGGCGCGCTTTTTCGTGCTGGCCTTTGTCGCCAGCATCACCGGGAGTTTTTTCACGGCGCTGACCGTGAGCGGCCTGATTCCCTATACCTTTGCCAATTTCCACGCCTCCGAGTTCGGCCTGCTGGCGGACATGGTGCTGCTCTCGCAGGCCCTGGCCGATCGCGTCAAGCTGTTGAGCGAACAGCGCGATGCGGCCGAGTTGCGTGAAATCGAGCAAAAGATCGCCACCACGGCCTTGCTGAAACAGGCCAACGAAGACCTGGAGCGAATGGTGCTGGAGCGCACTTCGGAGCTGGCCAGGGCGCGCGACGAAGCCGAGCACTTTGCCCGCATCGACATGCTGACGGGCGTGGCCAATCGCCGTTACTTCGAGGAAGTCGCGACCATGGAATTTGCCCGGACGCAGCGTGGCCAGCAAGCCTTGTCGGTCATCCTGATTGATATCGATCTGTTCAAGCAGGTCAACGACCGCTATGGCCATGCGGCCGGTGATGCGGTGATCCGGGCCGTCGCCCGCCTGGCCAAGGAGTCGGTGCGGGAGTCCGATTTCGTGGCCCGCATCGGTGGCGAGGAGTTCTCCGTCCTGTTGCCCGGCATAGGGCAGGCGCCGGCCTTTGCCACCGCCGAGCGTTTGCGTGAGCGGATTGCCGCCTGTGTGGTCGAGCATGACGGACATTCGCTGGGCTTTACCGCCAGCTTTGGCGTCAGCGAGCAGGTTGCCGACGACCCCGGGTTCAGCAGCCTGTTGCGCCGGGCAGACCAGGCCCTGTACGCTGCCAAGCAGGCGGGGCGCAACCAGGTGGTGGTGCAGGCGCTCGAGTGGGGGTGAGTGCGCTGAAAAAACCGCAGACCAGGCAGCGCCGGGCTTGGCACGGGGCACAGCGCCACAGGCCGGTGCTGTGCCACGCCGGTGCGGAGCGTGCCACAGGCCGGTGCGAGCGTGCCACAGGTCGGCGCGGAGCGTGTCGCGGGCCGGCGCGAGCGTGCCATGGGCCGGCGCGGAGCGCCGTGGGCCCTCACTCCGGCCAGCCGGGGCATTGCCGCAGGGCGCTGAGCAGCCGCTGGCCTGCGTCGTCCAGGGCGCCGTCGTTGTGCAGTTCGATCGGGACGCTGCCGCCGGGGGGCTGCAATTGCAGCGCCCTTTGCACACGCGACTCGACCATGGCGGCGCTCTCGCGCCCGCGCGCGAGCAGCCGCGCGCGCAGCACGGCCGGGCTGGCCGTGATGTGCACCGCCAGCAGATCGGGCCAGCGCGCCAGCGCATCGGCCAGATACGCGCGCGAACCGTTGACGAGCACCCACTGGCCAGCGGCCAGCGGCGCCAGTTGCGCATGGCGGATGCCATAGCCCAGTCCATTGGCTTGCCAGTGCAGCGCAAAGGCCTGGGCCTGGCGCAATGCCGCAAAGGCCTCGGGCGAAACGCTTTCGTGCTCCTCGGCGCCGGGCGTCGCGTTGCGGCTGATCGTGCGCCGGGCCCAGTGGATACGGCCCTGCGCGGCCGGTTTCTGCGTGCGCAGCCAGGCCAGCAGGCTGTCTTTGCCCGCGCCCGAAGGGCCCATGAAGTAGACCAGTCTGGCCGTCATCGCCCGAACTCCAGATGGTCGAGCAGCATGAAGTCTGCGCCTGCGGCGGGTTCGGCAAACAGCGCCAGGCTGCTCATGCGCAGCACCGGCAGATCGGCAAAGAACGCCTGCGCGGCGCCCTGCACCCGGGCCTGGGTCTGGCGCCCGACCTGCTGCAAATGGCCGGTCAGCGACAGGTGGAAGCGAAACTCCTCGAGCACGAACGGATAGCCCCAGCGCTGCAGCAGTTCATCCTGCCGGGGTGTCAGTGCGGCGCAGCGTCGGCGCGCCAGGTCGGCATCGGACAGCGGGGCGGCCAACGGCTGCAACTGCGTCACGCAAGCGGCTGCCACCCGTTCGATCGCGGCATTGGCGGCATGCGCGGGCGCAGGCACCAGCGCCAGAAAGTCGTCGATGCGCGCCACATGCAGCGGCGGCAGCGCAAAGGGCGCGAGGCTCTGGGCCACGGCCCGCACCGCCTGGTGCAGCGTGATCCAGTCGACGCCGGGCGCCAGCGCAAACGGCGCCTTGAGCGTGGCATGCCAGCCGTAGCGGCGCGGGGCAGCGGTCAGCCGGTACAGGTCTTGGGCGGCCACGCCCTCGATGGCCAGTTGCTGCATCGGTTGCAGCAAGGCCGCGCAGCGGCCCAGCCAATGGCTGCCGGCCAGCCAGCCCGTGCTGCCGGGGTGGGGGGCAAAATACACCGCATAGCGGTGCGCTGTGCCGGGCGCGCGGTTCGGGAGAGTCATCATCATGGGTGGGCCGGTGGCGCTGCGGGTTGTCATGAAACCTACACGAGCGCTTTTTAAGCTGGCGTGATCCGTTCATCGTTGGACGCTGCGAAGTTTCAGAGTAACACCCCCATGTTTCAAGCCTTTGACAATCCAGGCCCGGGCCGGCCCCTGGAGCGAGCGCACTGGATGGCACTGCTGGCCCGGGCGCCGCTCGATCTGCTCGAATCCGCATTGCACGAGCCTGCCCGCCAGCCGGTGCGCTGGCTGCGCCCGCCCGAGATCGGGCTGATGATGGTGCAGGGCCGTGTCGGCGGCACGGGCGAGCGCTTTCATCTGGGCGAAGTCACCGTGACCCGCTGCGCGCTGCGGGTGGGGCTGCAGATGGCACCGGCGGCAGTCGGCGTGGTTTCGGCGACGGCAGACATGGCCCCGGCGACGGTCGGCGTGGCGTATATCCTGGGCCGCTCGCACCGCAAAGCGCAACTCGCGGCGCTGGCCGATGCGCTGCTGCAAGACCCGGCGCAGCAGCCCGCACTGGAGGCCCGCCTGCTGGAGCCGATTCGCCGCCATTTGCGCCATATGCTGGCCGCGCGGCAGGCGCGCGCGGCCAGCACCAAGGTGGACTTTTTCACCATGGCGCGCGAGAGCAGCCTGGAGAACGCGGAGGACGCGCAATGACCGCAAGCATCCTGTCCGCCCTGGGCGCGGGCTTTTCGAACCAGGCCCTGGGCAGCCAGGCCGTTTTTCGCGCAGTGCTGCAGGCGCTTGCGCACCCCGGGCGCAGCGTGGCCGTGGTGCATGACGCGCAAACGCCCGCCGTGGGCCAGCGCGCTTCGGCGGCGGTGCTGCTGGCCTTGCTCGACAGCGATTGCCGTCTGTGGCTGTCACCGCGCCTGGCGGCCAGCGATGCCGGCCCGTGGCTGCGCTTTCATACCGGCTGCACGCTGGTGAGCGAGCCTGGCCTGGCCGGGTTCGCCTGGGTGGCGCAAGGCGATGCGCTGCCGGCCTTGCGCAGCCTGGCGCAGGGCAGCGATAGCGACCCGGATCGATCGGCGACCTGCGTGGTCGATGTGGCGCTGGCGGGGGCCGGGGCAGTGGCGGTCCCGGCCGATGCCGGGACTTTGACTGCACCGGCCGATGCCGGGGCATCGCGGGCGCCGGCCGGTGCCGGGGCATTGCAAGCGCCGGCCGATGCCGGCGCGTGGCTGCTGACCGGCCCCGGTATCCGTGGCCAGGCGACATTGCCGCCCTGTGGCCTGGCGCATGATTTTGTGCCCCAGTGGCAGGCCAACCATGCGGCCTTTCCTTGCGGGGTCGATCTGCTGCTGGGTGGGGCGGCGCATATCGTGGGCCTGCCGCGCACCACGCGCATCGTCCGCACACCACACGACACCACCGAGGAGGTCTGAGCATGTACGTTGCCGTCAAGGGCGGAGAAGCCGCCATCCGCAGCAGTTACCGGCGGCTGGCCGAGCAGCGCCGGGGCGATGCCGCGCAGCCGCCACTGTCGGTGTCGCAGATCCGTGGGCAGCTCAAGCTGGCCGTGGACCGCGTGATGACCGAGGGTTCGGTGTACGACTCCGAACTGGCCGCGCTGGCGATCAAGCAGGCTGCCGGGGATCTGGTCGAAGCCATCTTCCTGCTGCGCGCCTACCGCGCCACGCTGCCGCGCCTGGGCAGCAGTTGCCCTGTCGATACCGCCCGCATGCTGCTGGACCGGCGCATCTCGGCCACCTTCAAAGACCTGCCCGGCGGCCAACTGCTGGGCCCCACTTACGACTACACGCAGCGCCTGCTGGACTTCACGCTGCTGGCGCAGAGCCAGGAGCCGTTGGCCGACCCGGCGGCGGACTGGGCGCCCGAGGCCCCCGGGCTGACACCTCCCCCGGCGCGCGTGGTGGAACTGCTCAACCAGGAAGGGCTGATCGAAACCCGGCCCGTTCCCCCGGGCGACCCCGGCGCCACCGACCTGACACGCGAGCCGCTGCGTTTTCCGGCAGACCGCGCCACGCGCTTGCAAAACCTGGCCCGTGGCGACGAGGGCTTTTTGCTGGCGATGGCCTATTCCACCCAGCGCGGTTATGCGCACTCGCACCCGTTCGTCGCCGAACTGCGCCTGGGCACGGTGGCGCTGGAGATTGCGCCCGAGGAACTGGGCTTTGTGATCTCCATCGGCGACATCGAGATCACCGAATGCGAGATGGTGAACCAGTTTGCCGGCAGCCAGAGTGAGCCGCCGCAGTTCACGCGCGGCTATGGCCTGGCCTTTGGCCACAGCGAGCGCAAGGCCCTGGCGATGAGCCTGGTGGACCGCGCGCTGCGCGCCGATGAACTGGGCGAGACGGTGCAATCGCCCGCGCAGATGCAGGAGTTCGTGCTGTCCCATAGCGACAGTCTGGAGGCGTCGGGCTTCGTGCAGCACCTGAAGCTGCCGCATTACGTGGACTTTCAGGCCGAGTTGGAACTGGTGCGCAAGATGCGCGCAGCGGCCCGATCCCCTGCCGGAGATGACAGATGAACACGCTGCCCTTGGCGACCGATGCACGGCTTGATGCACGGCCCGATGCACGGCCCGATGCGCCATCCGTCGATGGCGGCTTCAACTTCGCCTATCTCGACGAGCGCAGCAAGCGCATGATCCGCCGCGCGATTCTCAAGGCCGTGGCGATCCCGGGCTACCAGGTGCCCTTTGGCTCGCGCGAGATGCCGCTACCCTATGGCTGGGGCACCGGCGGCATCCAGGTCACGGCCGCCATCATCGGGCCGCAGGACTGCCTGAAGGTGATCGACCAAGGCTCGGACGACACGGTCAACGCGGTCAATATCCGGCGCTTCTTCGAGCGCACCACGGCGGTGGCAACGACCACGCGCACGCGCATGGCCACGCTGATACAGACGCGCCATCGCATTCCCGAGACCCCGCTGACCGAAGGCCAGGTCATCGTCTACCAGGTGCCGGTGCCCGAGCCCATGCAGCGCCTGGAGCCGCGCGAGAGCGAAACGCGCACGCTGCACGGCCTGGCCGAATACGGCCTGATGCATGTCAAGCTGTATGAGGACATTGCCCGCTACGGCCATATCGCCACCACCTACGACTACCCGGTGCTGGTGAACCAGCGCTATGTGATGTCACCGTCACCGATCCCGAAGTTCGACAACCCCAAGATGCACATGAACCCCGCATTGCAACTGTTTGGCGCGGGCCGCGAAAAGCGCATTTATGCCGTGCCGCCGTACACGGCGGTGCAAAGCCTGGGCTTTGAAGACCACCCGTTCGAGGTACAGCGCCAAAATGCCGCCTGCGCGCTGTGCGGCGCGACCGACAGCTTTCTCGATGAAGTCATCACCGACGACCAGGGCACGCGCATGCACGCCTGCTCTGATTCGGACTACTGCCAGGAGCGCCGAGAACGCCAAGAACGCCAGACGGACCCGGAAGGCCGGCAGACCGCCGCCACGGAGGAACGCGCATGAACGCCGCCTTGTTGAGCGTGCGCGGCATCCGCAAATGCTACGGCGAGCGCGTGGCGCTGGAGGATGTTTCCTTTGACCTGTGGCCCGGCGAGGTGCTGGCCGTGGTGGGCGAGTCCGGCTCGGGCAAGTCCACGCTGCTCGATGCGATTGCTGCGCGCAGCGCACCCGACGCGGGCTTGGTGCAGTTTCGCCAGCGCGATGGCCAGTTGCAGGATGTGTTTGCGCTGGGCCTGGCCCGGCAGCGGCTGCTGGCCCGCACCGATTGGGGCTTTGTGCACCAGAACCCGGCCGACGGCCTGCGCATGGAGGTCTCTGCCGGCGCCAACGTGGGCGAGCGGCTGATGGGCCTGGGCGAGCGCCACTATGGCCGGCTGCGGGCCACGGCCATCGAGTGGCTGCAGCGGGTGGAGATCGACGCCAACCGCATCGACGACGCCCCGCGCAGCTTCTCGGGCGGCATGCGCCAGCGCCTGCAAATCGCCCGCAATCTGGTCACGCAACCGCGCCTGATCTTCATGGACGAGCCGACCTCGGGCCTGGATGTATCGGTGCAGGCGCGCCTGCTGGACCTGCTGCGCCAGCTCACGCGGCAGATGCAACTGGCCGTCGTCATCGTCACCCATGACCTGGCCGTGGCCCGCCTGCTGGCGCACCGCATGTTGGTGATGCAGCGCGGCCGCGTGGTCGAATCGGGCCTGACCGACCAGTTGCTCGACGACCCGCAGCACCCCTACACCCAACTCCTGGTCTCTTCGGTACTGCAACCATGAACGCCCCCATCGTCCAACTGCAAGGGGTGGCCAAGCGCTTTACCCTGCACCAGCAAAACGGCATCGAGCTACCGGTGCTGGCCCGGGTGAACCTGTGCGTACACCCCGGCGAATGCCTGGTGCTCGACGGCCCTTCGGGCATGGGCAAAAGCAGCTTGCTCAAAATGATCTACGCCAACTACCTGGCCAACGAGGGCAGCATCACGGTGCGCTCGGCGCAGGGCGCGCTGGTCGATGTGACCCAGGCCACGCCCCGGGCGCTGGTGCAATTGCGCCGCGACACCATCGGCTACGTCAGCCAGTTCCTGCGCGTGATACCCAGGGTGTCGGCGCTGGACGTGGTGGCCGAGCCGTTGATCGAAGACGCAGCCGGCGATGCCCGGGCACAGCAGGCAGCGTATGCGCTGGCCCGCAGTTGGCTGAGCCGATTGCGCATTCCCGAGCGCCTGTGGCCGCTGCCGCCGGCCACCTTCTCGGGCGGGGAGCAGCAACGCATCAACATCGCGCGCAACATGATCAAGCCCAAACCGTTGCTGCTGCTCGACGAACCCACGGCATCGCTGGACGCGGCCAACACCGCGACGGTGCTGGACCTGATCCGCGAAGCGCTGGCGCGCGGCGCCGCGCTGGTCGGCATCTTTCACGACACCCAGGTGGGCGCAGCCGTGGCCACGCGGCGTGTGAATGTGGCCGACTTCCGGAGTGTCACGCCATGGGCATGAGCGCAAGCATTTTCAAAAACGCCCGCCTGGTGCTGCCCGGCGAGGTGGTGCAGGGCAGCCTGCGGGTCGATGGCGGCTGCATCGCGGCGCTCGACGCCGGTGCGACATCGGCGCTGGCGGGCATCGATCTGGACGGCGACTACCTGTTGCCCGGCCTGGTCGAACTGCATACCGACAACTTCGAGCGCCACCTGATGCCCCGCCCCCAGGTACCCTGGGCCGAACTGCCGGCGCTGCTGGCGCATGACGCCGAGATTGCCGCAGCCGGCATCACCACGGTGTTCGATGCGCTGGGGGTGGGCGAGATCGACGCGGGCGGCCTGCGCAGCCGCCCCTGGAACCGGGTGCTGGACAGCATCGACGCCTGCACCGAGCGCCGCCTGCTGCGCGCCGAGCACCACCTGCATGTGCGCTGCGAATTGCCGGCGCCCAACACCATCGACCTGTTCGCGCCCTTCCACGGCCATCCCCGCCTGACACTGATCTCGCTGATGGACCACACACCGGGCCAGCGCCAGTGGGAGAACCTCGCCCAGGCCCGCACCTACTACACCGGCAGAAAGGGCTGGAGCGACGAGAAGTTCGAGCGCCAGGTGCTGCATGCCGCCACGCTGCAGGAGCGCTACGCCGCGCCGCACCGCGCGTACTTCGTCGACTACTGCCGCGCCAACGGCATTGCGCTGGCCAGCCATGACGACACCACCGTCGCGCATGTCGAGCAGGCCCATGCCGAGGGCGCAGCGCTGTCCGAATTTCCAACCACCCTGGCCGCAGCGCGCGCCGCGCATGAGCGCGGCCTGCTCACCGTGATGGGCGGGCCGAACGTGGTGCGCGGCGGCTCGCATTCCGGCAACGTGGCCGCCACGGAACTGGCGCGCGCGGGCTTGCTGGACATACTCTCATCGGACTATGTGCCCGGCAGCCTGCTGGGCGCCGTGCTGCGGCTGGTGCAGGGCGACATCCTGAGCCTGCCCCAGGCCGTGGCCACCGTCACCCGCAACCCGGCCCGCGCCGCCGGCATGTCCGACCGGGGCGAACTGGCCCCGGGCCTGCGCGCGGACCTGGTGCAACTGCACATGATCGACCTGCCCGACGGAACCCGGCAGGCGGTGGTGCGCAGCGTCTGGCGCGAGGGGCGGCGCGTGCTGTAGGGCGTGGCGCTGTGGCGCTGTGGCGGCGTTGCGGCACAGGCCATCGACTGTCAACGCATTGTCACGCCCGGCGGCCACACTGCGGTGGTCTGAACGACGCCCAGAAAAGGAAAGCACCATGTCTACCGCACTTCATATCCGACAACTGAACAAACACTTTGCCAACGGCAAGCAGGCGCTGCGCGACATCGACCTGAGCGTGCAGCACGGCGAGATGGTGGCCTTGATCGGCGCCTCGGGCTCCGGCAAATCCACCTTGCTGCGCCATGTGGCAGGTCTGGTGGTGGCCGACGCGCACAGCCCCTCGCTGATCGAGGTCGATGGCCGCTGCGTGCAGCAAGGCGGGAGCATCCACCGCGACATCCGCAAAGTGCGCTCGCAGGTAGGCTTTGTGTTCCAGCAGTTCAACCTGGTCGACCGCCTGCCGGTGCTGATGAACGTGCTGGTCGGCCTGCTGCACCGCACGCCCTCGTGGCGCGGCTGGTTGCGCCTGTTCCGGCCGCAGGAGCGCGCGCTGGCGCTGGAGGCGCTGGCCCGCGTGGGCATTGCCGACTGCCATGCGCAGCGGGCCTCCACGCTGTCGGGCGGGCAGCAGCAGCGGGCGGCGATTGCGCGCACGCTGGTGCAGGGCGCCAAAGTGGTGCTGGCCGACGAGCCGATTGCATCGCTCGACCCCGAATCCGCGCGCAAGGTGATGGAGATCCTGGCGCGCATCAACCGCGAGGACGGCTGCACCGTCATCGTCTCGCTGCACCAGGTGGATCTGGCCATCAAATACTGCCCGCGCGTGGTCGCACTGCACCACGGCCAGGTGGTGTACGACGGCCCTTCGGCCGCGCTGACACCCGCGCTGCTGCGCAGCCTGTACGGCGTGCAGGCCGACGAGATCCTGGCAGACGCAGCGCCGGCAGCCGTTCCTGCGCCCATGTCGCCCCTATCGTCCCCATTGCCCCCATCGCCGATCACGCCGCTGCCGCAGTTCGCGCCGGCGATGGCCCGGGCTGCCTGACCGGCCCGTTCACTTCTTCCACCCGTTTTTGGAGTTCCCTCATGTTCAAGCAACTGAGCGCCGCCCTGGCCGCCATCCTGACCATGGGTCTGTCTGTGGCCCAGGACATCACTTTCGGCTTCATTTCCACCGAAGCCTCGCAAAACATCAAAGCCGACTGGCAGCCCCTGCTGGACGACATGGCGCGGCAGACCGGCCTCAAAGTCCACGCCTTTTTCTCCCCCGACTACGCCGGCATCATCGAAGGCATGCGCTTTGGCAAGGTGCAGGCGGCCTGGCTGGGCAACAAATCGGCAATGGAGGCCGTGGACCGCGCCAACGGCGAGGTGTTCGCCCAGATGGTCAACGCCGATGGCACGCAGGGCTACTACTCGCACCTGATCGTGCACAAAGACAGCCCCTGCAACACGCTGGACGACGTGCTGAAAAACGCCCGCTCGCTCAGCTTTGGCAATGGCGACCCGAACTCCACCTCGGGCTATCTGGTGCCGGGCTACTACGCCTTCGCGCTGAACAAGTTCGACCCCAAGACGCATTTCAAGATCGTGCGCAGCGCCAACCACGAAACCAACGCCCTGGCCGTGGTCAACAAGCAGGTCGATGTGGCCACGAACAACAGCGAGAACCTGGAAAAGATCAAAGAGCGCTATCCCGAGAAGTACAAGGACATCAAAGTCATCTGGACCTCGCCGCTGATCGCGCTCGACCCGCTGGTCATGCACAAGGGCCTGGCGCCGGCCACCAAGGCCAAGATCAAGGACTTTTTCTACAACTACGCCAAGACCGATGCGCGCGAGAAAGAGATCGTGAGGAAGCTGTCCAAGCTGTCGGGCTTCAAGCCGTCGAGCAACGCGCAGCTCACGCCCATCCGCCAACTGACCCTGTTCGGCAAGCGCAACAAGATCGAAGCCGACACCACGCTGACCGAGGCCGACAAGAAAACCCGTCTGGCCGAGATCGACCAGCAACTGGCCGCGTTGCAGTGAAACACCCTCCCGAGACATTTTCGACACCCACAGGTACCCCCATGTCCTCTGCCCCGAACCCCTTGGCGCTGGCCCAGACCGCCATCCCCCGGCACAGCCTGGGCTGGTACCTGTGCTGGGGCCTGTTGCTGGTGCTGCTGGCCGCGTCCTGGAAAGGCGCCGACATGCGCCCGCTGGATCTGCTGGGCGACTCGGGCAACATGGTGCGCTACGCGGCCGAGTTCTTTCCGCCCAATTTCTCGCAGTGGCAGTTGTACCTGCAAGAGATGCTGGTCACGCTGCAAATCGCGCTGTGGGGCACGGCCCTGGCGGTGCTCACGGCCGTGCCGCTGGCCTTGCTGGCATCGTCGAACATCGTGCCCTGGTGGATCTACCAGCCGGTGCGCCGGGTTCTGGACGGGTTTCGTGCGATCAACGAAATGGTGTTTGCGATGCTGTTCGTGGTGGCCGTGGGCCTGGGGCCTTTTGCCGGGGTGCTGGCGCTGTGGATACATACCTCGGGAACGCTGGCGAAACTGTTTTCCGAGGCCGTCGAGGCCACGGACCCGCAACCGGTCGAAGGCATACGCGCCACCGGAGCGAGCGCGCTGCACGAAATCATCTACGGCGTGATTCCGCAGGTGATGCCGCTGTGGATCTCATTCACCTTGTACCGCTTCGAGGCCAACGTGCGCTCGGCGTCGGTGGTCGGCATGGTCGGGGCAGGGGGCATCGGCGTGGTGCTGTGGGAGATCATTCGCGGCTTCCAGTACGCCGAGACCTGCGCCGTGATGCTGATCATCGTGGTCAGTGTGAGCGCCATCGATCTGGTCTCGGCGCGCATCCGCAAGGCATTGATTTGAGGCAACGGCCCGGATGCCACGCCCACGCGCCGCAGGCCATCCTCCATCGATCCATCACACCACCTCGGCGCTGGCAACGCCGAGTGCTTGCAAGACGAGTTCGGCTACGCGCGCAGACGAGGCCGGGTTTGCGCCGAACGATTGCCCGTTCGGGCTTCGGGGTGGATTTTTCCTGTTGATATGATTGTCTGTCAATATGATCATCAGATGATCTGCAAAGGAAGGCGATACAACACCGCGCACGGCGGTGCTGCGCCCGGACCCGGGGCGGTGAATCGGTGAGCGGGGAGCGCCCGGCCGTCGAGCGGTCAGGCGTGCAGGGAAACCGGCAATCATCCGTTCCCGGACGGCAAGCCGGGCGCTTCGCTGCCCGGGGATTTCTCTTCGAGCATGCGAATGGCGGCCTTCTCGGCGTTTGCCACATGCAGTCGCGCTGCGGCTTCTGCAGCATCGGCATCACGCGCTTTCAATGCCTTGAAGAGGGCGTCGATTTCCTTGAGACTCGACGGCAGCCGATCGGGATGCAGCAGCGAAGTGGCGCGCAAGAGATTGATGCGCGAATACATGCTGGTCAGGATTTCCTTGACCAGCACGTTGCCGCAGTTGTCCAGCAGGATGTCGTAGAGCTGGGTCTTGGCGGCCAGCACGCCGGGCTGATCGCCGGCAAGGGCAGCGGCCCGCAACTTCTTGGCGCCATCGCCGAATCGTGCGATGGCGGCGTTGTCCGCGCGCTTGGCAAATTCACGGGCGGCAAAGCCTTCGAGCAGCCCGCGAATCGCATACAGATCGGAGGCTTCGCGCCTGGACATGACTGCGACCATCGGCCCCTTGTGGGGCACGGTGCGCACGAGCTTTTCGGCTTCGAGGCTGCGCAGGGCTTCGCGCACCGAGGTGCGGCTGACGTCGAGCGATTCACACAGTTCGCGCTCCACGAGCCGGGCCCCGGGAGCCAGGCGGCCGGACATGATGGCCTGGCGCAGCACGTTCTCGATATGGTGCCGCAGCGATTCTGGCCGTACCAATTCCATCCCGGCTGCCATGATCTTTTTCTCGCCTGACGATGAGACAATTAGACAGGCCATCATACGACAGTCTGCTGCGGCTACGGCTCGGCTGCCCGCTTCGGCCAGCGCTGCCGCGAGCATCGGCGCCGCCATTGCCGCGCCGTGGAGCCCGATGGTGCGGACGATCTCCAGCACCTCCGGCGCCATACAGGCCCCATGGCCCCGGACGAATGCATCTTTGGCGCGTTGCTGTTCAGGCGACAAGGCCAGCGCCACCTCTTGCGTATCAGAGAAGGCGCGGACTGCCCGTGCCGGCGGCCTTGCGATAGACCTCTTCCAGGACTTCTTCGGCCCAGTGGGTGGTGCCCAGAGAGGTGGCTGTGTGGACCATCAGCGTGTCGCTGCCCGCGCCATGCCAATGGCGCTCGTTGGCGCCGATCCAGACGACATCTCCGGTGCGGATGGTCTGTGGCGCCTCTCCGTCGAGGCAGACAAAACCGCTGCCGGATGTCACCTGCAGGATCTGACCCTGCTCATGCGTGTGCCAGAACGTGCGCGCACCTGGCGTGAAACACACGCTGTTGACCGTCACCTTGTCGATGGTGGGCATCATCGGATCGGCCCACACGACGCCGCTGAACGTCGCGGACCGGCGCTCCGACACCGTGCCGGCCCTGCCTTGGAATACTTTCATTGCATCGCTCCTGTTTTGAGGTCTTTTGCACCCGCCAATCGGATGCCACCCGACATGTCGCCGATGGCATCGACGACGCGAACTTGCCAACGGGCCCGAAGCGTTCAGCGACGCCACGCCCAGTCCGCGCACGAGGTCGATGTACGGCACCAGGTCCTTGGTCATCCGTTTGCTGGTGGGCCCGCCCTCCAGATAGTCGCCATCGACGATCTTCGGAAAGCGATTCAGTGTCGCGAAGTTCACGCCGCTGCTGCTGCTGTTGAGAACATCGGGCAGCACATGCAGATCGAGCCCTGCCTTCTTGCCCGCCACCATCACATCTGCCGTTGCGGCCAGGGCCGCTGCGTTCAAAAAGTTGTTCAGCAGCTTGGTGGTGTGGCCGGCACGGGAAGTGGCGGGCACACCTTCGGCGCCTTCGACCACGGCCTCGACCACATGGCTGTCGGGCAGCGAAAGCAGCACCACATCGGCGAAGGCGACGACATCTCGCACGCAAGCGGCCGTTCGCGCCCTCGCTGCCGCCGCGCGCTCCGGTGCGGTGTCCAGGCCCAGCACCTCGATGCCTGCATCGACGAGGCGCCGCGCGATCCGCCCGCCCATGTGGCCCCGGCCGATGAAGCCCAACTGCCGTGTGTTCATGGTGCCGGTCTTGCGCCGAAAACTGCGCCGTTCAGCGCAGGGCCGAATAGCTGGTCGGCGTCAGAAAATGGTTCTCGATGCGCTCCACGATCGCTTGCGTCGCTTCGCTTTCGGCCCGTTTTGCGATCCACTCGGGATCGGCCTGAAAGGCGTTCCATCTGGTTTCGCGCTCGGCCAGGCTCTCCCATTGGAGGAGATAGGTCAGCGCATGGTTGCTCGGTCCGGCCAAGGTGGTCCAAAAGCCGATCTGCACGATGCCGTGCTTTTCGAAGAAGCCCAGCGTGCTCTTGATGAACCGGTCGTGCAGCGCAGGAAGTCTGCCCGGCAAGCAATGGTAGATACGCATTTCGACGATCATGCTGATGTCCTGGGTGGAGGGTTACGGGATACGGATGTTTGTCTTACGATCCGTCAATCATATTCTTTTCATCACAAGGCCGCTAGTGTCGTGTCACGGATCAGATGTCGTAGGCTGCGCGCAGCCATCGGAGCGCAGCGCAAGGCGCATCGCTTGCCCATACCGAGCTGTATTGGCAAGCGATGCAACGCCGCGATGCGCTTCGATGGCCAGCGCAGACCGACAGATGATCGGTGACGCGACACCAGGACCGTGCGCACCGCAGACGTCACTTCACATGTTGGCGAATCGGCACACCGCCCCATGTCTCCAGCAGACGCGCCACATCCGTATAGTCCGCATCCTTGCCATAGACCGCGTTGGTGACGACCAGCATCTCGCGCACAGCCGCGCCGACCACCATCGGCACGCCCAGTGCCTCGGACTCTTCGAGGCACAGCCGCACATCCTTGCAGGCAAGCCGCGCAGCAAAGCCGACGTTGAAGGTGCCGGTCAGCACCGCCTTCGGAAATTTCTCCATGGTTGCCGAATTTCGCCCGGAGCCGGCATTGATCACATCCAGCATCACGCCCGGATCCAGGCCGGCCTTGGCACCCATGGCCATCGCCTCCGACGTGATGGCCACCGCCGCGGCGGAAAGCAGGTTGTTGGCCAACTTCATGGTCTGACCCAGACCTGGGCCAGCGCCCATGTAGAACAGCCGGCCGAAGTTCTTCAGCACCGGAGCCAGCTCGTCGTACAACGGCTGCGGGCAGGCGGTCATCACGGCCAGGGTGCCGCGCTCCGCACCGCCGATGCCGCCGCTGACAGGTGAATCCACATAAGCGATGCCGCGCGCACCAAGCGCCTGGCTTGCAGCCACTGCCGCGCGTGGCCCGATGGTGGACAGGTCGACCACGCACTTGACGCGCTTGCCTTGCAGCAGGCCGTCTTGCGCCGAGATGACATGCTGCACGGCCGGGCCGTCCGGCAGACTCAGGAAGATGGTCGCTGCCGCGTCGGCAACGTCGAGTGCGCTCGATCGCGCCTGCGCGCCGTCGGCCCCGGCACGCGCGAGGGCGGCCGCGTCGCGATCGAACACCAGCACCGTGTGGCCCGCGTGCAAAAGGCGCTTGACCATGGGGCCGCCCATATTGCCGAGGCCGATAAAGCCAAAGGTTTGCTTGCTCATCATGATTTCCCGGTTGCCGTGAATGAAGAAGACAGGTGCGTGGTCAGCGCGCTTGCAAGCCGGTGGATTGGGCGATCCCGGCCAGCCGCTTTTGGTCGGTCTGAACGATCTGCCTCAAAGCATCGGAGCCCCGCTCGGATGGGGCAGGAGCTTGCGCTGCCATCTGCTCCAGGCGCGCCTTGAATTCCGGGCGGTCGATGACTCTGGACAGCGCCTCGGACAGCGCCGCCATCACGGCCTTGGGCGTCCCCTTGGGCGCAAAGACACCGTTCCAGATCGTGAAGTCGAACGCTGGCAGGCCGCCTTCGGCAAAAGTCGGCACGTCGGGCATCTGCGGTATGCGGCGCGGCGCGGCCAGGGCAATGGCCTTGATGCGTTGGCCCTGATGCAGTTGCATCAGGGTCACGGTCTGGTCGATGATGCCGTCGATGGTGCCGGCCATCAGGTCGGTGATGGCAGGGCCCGAGCCGCGGTACTGCACCAGTTGACCCGCGCCTTTGGCGAGCAGCAGGAAGAGGGCCTCTGCCAGATGCGATGTGGTGCCCGGGCCACCCGAGCCAAGGTCCGGCTTGAGGCTGCCGTCCCGCATGCGCGCCAGCATCGAAGGCAGGCTCGTGATGCCACTGCTGTTGCTGACAGCCAGCACCATGGGCACTGTTGCGACCTGGCCCACATGCTCGACGTCGGACACGGCATCGATGCCGGCCTTGGGGTAGAGCAGCGGGATCAGCACCATCGATGGATTGCTGAACATCAGCGTGTATCCATTGGGATCGGCTTTCAGCAAGCGTTGAAAGCCGATCAGGCCGCCGGCGCCCACCACGTTCTCCACGATGACGGGCTGCTCGAGGTCTGTGGTGAGCGAGGCCGCAACCAGACGGGCCAGCGTGTCGAGCGTGCCCCCGGGCGCGACACCCACGATGATCGTGACCGGGCGCGAAGGAAATGCCTGGGCAGATGCCCCTTCAGAAATCAACAGGGTGACAGCAACGGCCAGGATATGGCGCAACATCATTCGTCTCCTTGGGCATTCTTCTACGGCTCCGTGCACCAACTTCGGGCGCTTGTCAGCGCAGAGTCAGCAGGCCTGTCAGCATTGCAGGTGATCCCGTCGCTGGCCGCCTCGACCGCGACGGCGCGCGTCAGCCCCGGCGGTGCGGTCTTGGTGGTGCGGTTGATGGCGAGCGCCATGTCCCGGTGCTGGACCGGATACTCGTCGATCAGAGCCATGTGCCGGACCACGGCGTCGTTCACCAGGATGTCGATGCCGCCAGTGGAGTCCGCAATGCCGCGCACCATGGACGCGATCGCATGCGGCTCTGCCAGATCGGCATGCCGGTAGTCCACGCGCACGCCATGTGCCTGGGCAAGCCCGGCGCAACGCGCATGCATCGTTGCCACGGGATCCAGGCCATGCAGCACCACGTTGCATCCTGCGGCAGCGAGTCCCCGCACGATCGACAGTCCCAGGCCGCCGGCCGATCCGGTGACGAGCGCAGTCGTGCCTTTCATGTCGTCAGATGCCCATTTCCTTGAACACCTGGCGCGCGATCTTGAAACTGCCCAGTCCTGCCGGCATGCCGCAGTAGACGGCGACCTGGAGGAAAGCCTCCCGGATCTCGGCCTTGGTCACGCCGTTGTTGATGGCGCCCCGTATGTGCGTGTGCAGTTCGTCCGGGCGATTCAGCGCGGCAAGCATCGACAGGTTCATCAGGCTGCGGGTGCGCCGGTCGATCCCGGGGCGCGACCACACTTCGCCCCAGCAGTACTGGGTGACCAGTTCCTGCATCGGCTGGCTGAATTCGTCGGCGTTTTTCAGCGACGCATCGACATAGGCATCACCCACCACTTCGCGGCGAATCTTCAAACCCTTTTCATAGAGCTCCTGGTTCATGGCTTCCTTTGATCCGTTGAATGAACAGGCGTTGGCGATCTGCAAGCTGGAGATGCTAGTCGTCTACGGATAGTCTGTCAATGATATTGCCATATTGTATGATTGCATTACGATATGTCAGAACGTGAACTGCGGATGATGCGGATGATGCGGATGATGCGGATGAAGGAGCCTTCATGAAACCGACGGGATGGTGCGCAATGGCGTTCGGGTTCTTTCAACTCGCATGGCTCGGCGCAGCCGTCGCGGCGGACTATCCGGTCAAGCCGATCCGGCTGATCGTGCCGTTCGCGGCCGGGGGCGGAGTGGACGCGCTGGCGCGTCCGTTTCGAAGCGCATGGCGGCGCTGCCCGATGTGCCGACCATCGCCGAGATGCTACCCGGCTTCGATGCCTTGAACTGGTTCGTGCTGGCCGCACCGGCTGGAACGCTGGTAGCAGTGATCGATCGACTGCACGCGGCGACGCTGGAAGCCATGAAGCGCGCGGCGCTGCGCCCGATGTTCGAGCGCGATGGCCTCGATGTGGTGGGCAGCAGCCGTGCCCAAGCCAGGGCCTTCATTGCGCACGAGATCGGCAAGTGGACGCAGATCATCGAGGAAAAGGGCTTGCAGATACAGTG
>Ga0081606_1000108_pt1 | contig 56557 bp, 46 predicted proteins | sample EareggfetidaYelm_FD_71127 | JGI IMG/M metagenome (GOLD analysis project Ga0081606, IMG submission 71127) | Earthworm egg capsule microbial community from the University of Washington, USA - E. fetida Yelm (SPADES assembly) (version 2) | ecosystem: Host-associated > Annelida > Reproductive system...
GTCTGCGCTGGCCATCGAAGCGCATCGCGGCGTTGCATCGCTTGCCAATACAGATCGGTATGGGCTGCGCGATGCGCCTTGCGCTGCGCTCCGATGGCTGCGCGCAGCCTACGATATCTGACCGGTGACGCGACACTAGCAATCCAGCAGTTTGCCGGGGTTGAGCAGATTGTCCGGATCGATGGCGCGTTTGATGGCCCGCATCACGTCGATTTCAATCGCCGAGCGGGTCAGACCCAGCACCGGCTTGCGCTTCAAGCCGATTCCATGCTCTGCAGACACCGATCCTGCCCATTGGCCCGTGATGCCATACACCACGGACTGCACTTCGGCCATGCTGCCGGCGGGCCAGTCCGGCTCCTGCACCACGATATGGATATTGCCATCGCCCAAATGCCCATATATCAGCACGGTGGCCTTGGGCCAGCGCTCGCGCAGCGCCGCTTCGCAGTGCGCGATCGCGGCCTCGACATCAGAGATGGCAAAGCTGACATCGAATGAGACGCGCCCCGGGAGGATGCGCTGGTATTCTCCCGGCGCGTCACGAATGGCCCAAAATGCCAGTGCGTCGGCATCAGATCCGGCAATGGCGGCATCTTGCAGCAATCCGTCTGCCATGCATTTGGCCAGAAAACACTCGAACGCCTGGTTTTGCCGCTCTGCATCGGCCCCGCTGCTTTCCAGCAGCAGATAAAAGGCGTGGCGCCGCGCCAGTGGCGCACGCAGATGCGGCAGGCGCTCGAGCACAAAGTGGTAGTAGCCCGGCCACATGACCTCGAAGGCCGAGACCCCGGCAGGAAGCTCCGACTGGGCCCGGCTCAGCAATTGAATGACGGCGGCAAAGTCGGGGACGCCGCAAAACGCGGTGCAGACCGCCGTCGGCTTGGGACGCAGTTTCAGCACCGCCTTGGTAATCACGCCCAGCGTGCCTTCGCTGCCGATGAACAGGTGGCGCAAGTCATAGCCGGTGTTGTTCTTGATCATCCGGTGGCGGCCACCCAGCACCTGCCCGCCGGGTAGCACCACCTCGATGTCCAGTACCTGGTCGCGGGCCATGCCGTACTTGATGACGCGGTTGCCGCCCGCGTTGGTGGCAAGGTTGCCGCCTATGCTGCAACTGCCGCGCGCGCCCAAATCCAGCGGGAACATCAAGCCCGCCGCCTCTGCGGCCTGCTGAACCATTTGCAACGGCGTGCCGGCCAGCACCGTCATCGTCGACGCCTGCATGTCGATGGATTCGATCCCGCGCATGCGCTCCATCGACAGGGCAATCTCGCCGCCCCTGAGGCAGGCGCCGCCAGACAGTCCGGTCAAACCGCCTTGCGTGACGATCGGCTGCCGGTGCTCACTGCAAATGCGCAGCGCCTGCGCAATCTGCCCCGTGGACACAGGGCGCAGCAGCGCAATCGGTTCTGCGCAGGCCATGCGACTGGCGTCGGCATGCTGGCGGTTGCCGAAGTCGGCCGGAAGTTGCACCACTTGCGCACCCAAGGCATGCAGCAAGGCTTGAACGGCCCGAGGGTGCCCGGGGGTGATGGCAGGGGTCATGGGGGTGGAAGCCAAGGAAAACGACTGGTTGCCGACAACGTTAGTCTAGCAAATGAAGGTAGATAGCACAAAGAACGATAAAGCAAGGGTATTCCCCAGTTTTTCGGCAGAACGTTGCATTTATCATTTGCACAACTAACGTTCATTGAAATAACAGGTGTCGGATGGAGTGGATGGAACCAAGATCTTTTGCCGTCGATGTCCCGGCCGGCTTGATGCGCGGGGGCGGGTCCTGCTACCAAAAAAGGCTCAAAGACATGGCCGGGCAATACGCGAATGCGGCTGTGTTTGCCCAGATGGCGGCGGCATCCGCCGATGCCGTCGTCTACGAGGTCACCGACCATAGGCCGAGCCAGCGCGCGGGCGACCTGATCACGGGCGTGACGCGGATGTCGCCGGGCGATGTCGCCGGCGAGTACTTCATGACCCGGGGCCACCTCCACGGTATCGCAGACCGGCCCGAAATGTACTTCTGCCTGGCCGGCAAAGGCGTCATGCTGATGGAGGCCCCCGATGGACAAACCCGGGTGCTGGAAATGACGGCCAACACCATCTGCTACGTGCCGCCCTGCTGGATTCACCGCTCGGTCAACGTCGGCCCGACGGACTTCGTCACCCTCTTTTGCTACCCCGCAGATTCCGGTCAGGACTACGACATCATTGCCCGCTCCAACGGCATGCGCCTGCGGGTGATGAAGACCGCCGGCGCTGGCTGGGAAACCATCGCCAACGCTGGCTACCAGCCGCGCGCGCAATCCTTGGGGCGGGAGCGCGTATGAACCTGGCTGCGGCAACCTGCCCGACCCTGTACTTCATTGGCGTGAGCACCCGGCAAAGCTCGATCATGAAGGTGTTTCCGGACTGGGCTGCGCACCTGGGTCTGCGCAATGTGGCCATCGCGGGCATTGATTTTCCTTTGCATGCACCGCCTGCGGACTACCGCGCCGTGGTGCGCTTCATCAAGGATGACCCGCTCTCGCTGGGCGCGCTGGTGACCACGCACAAGATCGATCTGTACGCCGCCTGCGCGGATCTGTTCGATGTGGTGGATGCGCATGCCCGGCGCCTGGCCGAGACCAGTTGCCTGTCCAAATCCGGCGGCCAGTTCGTCTGCCACGCCAAAGACCCTGTCACTGCGGGCCTGGCGCTGGACCACTTCATTCCTGCCGGCCACTTTGCCAGGACAGGGGCCGAGGTATTTGCCATCGGCGCCGGCGGATCGACGCTTGCGCTGACCTGGCATTTGATGCAGGCCAGTCGCGGCGCGGACCGCCCGGCGCGGGTGCTGGTGACCGACCGCTGCGCGCGCCGTCTGCATGACATCGAGCGCCTGCACCGGTCTTGGGCCACCGGCATTCGCTGCGAATACATGCTGGCGCAGACAGCCGCCGACAACGACGCCGTGCTGCAAGGTCTGCGGCCCGCCGCGCTGGTGGTCAACGCCAGCGGCATGGGCAAGGACCGGCCAGGCTCGCCGCTGACGGATGCCTGCCCGTTTCCCGAGGCGGCCTTGGTGTGGGAGCTCAATTACCGTGGCGAGCTGTCCGGGGCGTCAAGCTGTTGATCATCAACCCGGCCGACTCCGAAGGCTTGGTCCATGCCGTCAACAACGCCAGCGCCAACGGCGTCAAGGTGGTCGTCATCGACAGCACGCTGAACCCCCGGGCCAACTTCGTCACGCAAGTGCAGTCCTCCAACAGCATCAATGGCGCCTTGGTGGGCCACTGGGTCGTCGAGGAAGTGGGCAACAAGTCGCTGAAGATTGCGCTGCTGTCGGGCGAAAAGGGCAACCCCGTGGGCCAGGAGCGTCGCCTGGGTGTGCTCAGCGGAATCATCGAAGCGCAGTTGCGCAAGTTCGGCAAGGCCGATCTGACCGTGGTCGGTCAGGGCTGGGGCCACTGGAATGACGAAGGCGGCCTCAAGGCGATGGAAGATTTGCTGGTGGCCAACAAGGACATCAACATGGTCTTGGGCGAAAACGACAGCATGGTGCTGGGCGCGCGCCGCGCCATCGAAAGCGCTGGCCGCACCGGCATTTTGCTGGTCGCCGCAGCCGACGCACAGAAAGAAGCCCTGGCCTTGATCAAGCAAGGCAAGTATGGCGTCACCGGTCTGAATGACCCGGCCCTGGTGGCACGCACGGCGATCGACCTGGGTGTGAAAGTGGTCAAGGGTGAAGTCAAGGATGTGCCCAAGCAAACCCTGACCACCCCGGCGGCCATCACCAAGGGCAATGTGGACAAGTTCTACAACCCCAAGGCAGTGTTCTGAGCAACCGACGGACTGGCACTGGCGCTGGCGGACCCGCCCCGGACGACCCCGCAAAAGTCCATCAGGAGAATCCGCTTGGCGACGCTCACTGAAGTACCTTCGGCTGCGGTGCGAGCGCCTTCGGGCGGCCGGGCGGCGCTCATGGCCCTGCACGGCATTCACAAGAGATTTGGCGGCATCCATGCGCTGCGGGGGGTGGACTTTTCCGTCGAGGCCGGTCAAGTGCATGCCTTGGTGGGCGAAAACGGCGCGGGCAAGTCGACCATGATGAAAATCATCGCCGGCAACTACCCGCCGGACGCCGGCACCATGCGGATGGGCGATGAGGCCATCTGCCTGGCCACACCGCAAGATGCAATCCGGCGCGGCATTGCGCTGATCCACCAGGAAACCGCGCTGGCCCCCGATCTGTCGGTGGCCGAAAACGTATTCTTGTGCCAGTTGCCCTGGTTCCTGCGCCGGGCCGACATCCACCGGCGTGCCGCACGGTTGATCGAAGGACTGGGCTTTCACATCGCCCCCGGCCAGCCCGTAGCGCAGTTGTCCGCAGCCCAGCGCCAGGTGGTGGAAATTGCCAAGGCGCTGAGCCTGAACGCCAAGCTGCTGGTGCTCGATGAGCCGACCGCCTTGCTCTCCCCTGCGGATGCCAGGCGCCTGCTCGACATCGTTCGCGGCTTGCAAAAACGCGGTGTCGGCGTGGTCTACATCTCGCACCGTCTCGATGAGGTGTTCGACATTGCCGACCGCATCACGGTGCTCAAGGACGGACAGACGGCAGGCACGGTCAAACCGTCCGACGTGAACATCGACGGACTGATCAAACTCATGGTGGGTCGCCCGCTGGCCGCCATGTTCCCGCCCCGTCGAGGAGAGCACCGGGTCACACCGGGCGCGGTCAAATTGCGCGTGACCGGCATGACACGGCCGGGGCAAACGCAGGGCGCGTCTTTCGAGGTGCGTGCCGGCGAGGTGCTCGGCATTGGCGGGCTGATCGGCTCCGGCAGAACCGAACTGGTGCGCCTGATCTTCGGCGCCGATGCGCGCGCCAGCGGCCGCGTGGAGATCGACGGTATCGACGTCACCCCGCAAAACACCCGGCAAGCCGTGGCCGCCGGCATCGGACTGGTGCCCGAAGACCGCAAAACACAGGGCGTGATTTTGAGCATGTCGATCCAGATCAACTCCACGCTGGCCAATCTGCGTGCCGTGAGCCACCGCCTGGGCCTGATCAAACGCCGGCATGAACGCGCTACCGTCTCGGCGTTGTGCGCCAGGCTCGGCGTCAAAGCCCGCAGCATCGACGCCGATGTGTCCTCATTGTCCGGGGGCAACCAACAAAAGGTGGTGCTGGCAAAGTGGTTCCATGCCCAGGGCCAGGTCCTCATCTTCGACGAGCCGACGCGGGGCGTCGACGTGGGCGCCAAGGCCGAGATTTACACCCTGGTCAACGCCCTGGCCGCCGAGGGCAAGGCGATCGTGCTGGTTTCCTGCGATCACCAGGAACTCATCGGCATGTGCGACCGCATCATGGTGATGGGCGACGGCCGTATCCGTGGCTACCTGGCGCCCGCGCAGTACAGCGAAGAAAACATCGTTGCCATGTCTTTGGGCCTGATGCCGCCAGGCCAGGCACCCGGCAGCGCAGGAGCGTAGCGCATGGACCCGACCTGCACCGGCACATCGGCCACGGCCACCGTCGACACCCGGCAGGGCATGGCCGCCCGCACCGGCCGGCGCCTGCGGGAATACGCCACGCTGTTCATCCTGGCCGGCCTGGTGCTGGCCGCGTCGATGGTGTCCGCAGATTTCTTCACCGCGCCCAACCTGTCGAACATCTCGCGCCAGATTGCCGGCTTCGGCATCATGTCGATGGGCATGCTGCTGGTGGTTCTGACCGGCGGCATCGACCTGTCGATAGGCTCGGTGGCGGCATTTTCCAGTGTCGTGACAGCCATGCTGATACCCGGGCATGGTCTGGGCATGGGCCTGATGGCCGGTCTGGGCACCGGACTGGCCTGCGGCTTGATCAACGGCCTGCTGATTGCCAACTACCGCCTCAGCCCGTTTGTCGTCACCCTGGCGATGATGACCGTGGCCCGGGGCCTGGCACTGATGGCCTCCCATGGCGCCCCGATTCTGGTGGATGAGACCGGCGCCCTGCTGCTGGACTTTGGCCGCGCGACGCTGCTGCATATTCCGCTGCCTACGGCGCTGATGCTGCTTGTGTTTTGCGCGGGCGCCCTGTTCCTGGGCTGGACACGCCCTGGCCGGATCGTGCGCGCAGTCGGCTCCAACGAAGAGGCGGTGCGGCTGTCCGGCGTGCCGGTCGGCCGCCATGTGCTGCTGACCTATCTGGTCTCTGGCGCCCTGGCCTCGGTGGCCGGCATCATTTCGACGGCGCGTGCGGGGGTGGGAGCACCCACCGTGGGTGTGGGCGACGAACTGACCGTGATTGCTGCCGTGGTGATTGGCGGCGCCAGCCTGGCCGGTGGCCGTGGCAACGTGCTCAACACCTTGGTCGGCGTGGTGATCCTGGGGGTGATTGCCAACATCATGAACCTGGCCAGCGTACCGGGCTACCACCAGCAGGTGGTGATGGGCGTCATCATTTTGGCGGCCATCCTCGTGCAACGCGGCACCGTCGCCACGCGGCGTTAGAAGCGGGATCCGGCGATGCGCCCCGAACTGACCCTGGCCATCGATGTCGGCACCGGCAGCGCCCGCGCGGCACTGATGAACGCCGATGGCGCCATCGTCGCCGTCGCGGCGCGTGAACTGACGCAAACAGTGCGCCAATTCGGCTGGTCCGAACAACAGCCGCTGGCTTGGTGGAGCGGTGTCGTGGCATCGGTTCGCGACCTGCTGGCGCAGGTGCCGGATGCCAGGGGCCGCATCGCCATGGTGCTGGCCTGCGGGCAGATGCACGGCACGGTGCTGCTCGATGCCGCTGGCGCACTGACCCGCGACACCGCGCCGCTCTGGAATGACAAGCGCACCAGCGCCCATGTCGCCGCCTATGAGGCAGCACATGCAGACAGCGACTTTTTGCCCCGCACCGCGAACCCGGCCACACCGGCCTGGCCGGCGTTCAAACTGCAGTGGCTGCGCGACAACGACGTGCAAGCCTACCAATCGGCCTGGAAAATGCTGGTCCCCAAGGACTTCATCAACTTCAAGCTCACTGGCGTGGCGGCCATCGACCGCACCGAGGCCGCCTGCAGCTTCTTGATGGACCCGGCAACGGGCCACTGGTCTGCGCAAACCTGTGACGAGATGGGGCTGGACATCGACAAACTGCCCCCGATCCGCAAGCCGCTGGACATTCTGGGCGCGGTCACGCAAGCGGCAGCCGCAGAGACCGGGCTGGCAGCCGGCACCCCGGTGCTGGTCGGCGCCAGCGACTTTGCCACGGCCTTGCTCGGCTCGGGCGTGTGCCAGCCCGGCATGGGCTCGGAGATGATTGGCTCGTCGTGCATCGTGACGCTGGTCGCGCGCCAACCCACGCTGCACGGCCAGGTCTGCAACCTCGGCACGGTGGAAGGCCACTGGGGTGCTTTCATGCTGCTGGAATCGGGCGGCGACGCGATGCGCTGGGCGCGCCGCGCCCTGCACGGCTCGCGCCTCGGTTACGCCGAACTGGTCGCGCACGCCGCCACTGCGGCCGCAGGCAGCCAAGGGCTGTTCTTTGTGCCGTATCTGACGGGCCAACGCCTGGGACGGCACCGCAACGCCCGGGCGCAATTCTTTGGCCTGGGCGCAGCGCATGGATCGGCCGACATGGATCGCGCGGTGTTGGAAGGTGTGGCCTTCGCGGTGCAGCGCCACATCACGCAACTGCAAACCGCGCAGGGCCGCACGTTGGAGCGCCTGGTAGCCTCCGGCGGCGGCGCGCGCACCGCGCTGTGGCTGCGCATCAAGGCCAGCGTCTACGGCTTGCCGATCGCCGTGCCGCGCGAGGCCGAGTGCGGTCTGGTAGGCTGTGCAGCGATGGCGCAAACCGCGCTCGGGCGTTTTTCTTCTGTGCAGGACGCGGCGCAAGCCCTTGTGAAATACCAGGCCGACATGCTGCCGGACCCCCGCTGGCAAGACATTTACCGCCGCATGCAACCGGTCTTCGAGAAACTCCTGGTGCATGCGCAGGCCATGTACGACGATCTGGATACCCTGACACCATGAGCACAGCAGCCGTTTTGTTTGATCTGGATGGAACACTGGCAGTCAGTGAAGAAACCCACCAACGGGCCATCGATGATGTGCTGCGCGCACTTGGAATCGAAAAGCCTGCGGGTTTCGACCAGCAGGTGATGGGCCTGACCATGCGCGCCACGTTCGAGGCCCTGCGGCAGCAAACCACGCTGGCCCTGAGCTACACGCAACTATCGGCCGCGAAACACCAGGCCTTTCTGGCCCGTATCGACGAACTGCACTGGCGCGCAGGCGCGCGCGAAGCCATGCAGGCGGCGCAGGACAGCGGCCACCAGATCGCGGTAGTCACCAACTCCGACCGGATCGTGCTCGATGCCAGCCTGCGCGCCCTGGGCATCAGCCGACCCGACCTGATCACCGTGTCACGCAACGACGTGCGCGAGGGCAAGCCCGAGCCCGAACCCTATCTGCGCGCCGCCTGGTTGCTGAGGCGGCACGCCGAGCACTGCGTGGTGGTGGAAGACAGCCACGCCGGGGCCAGCGCGGGCCTGCGTGCCGGCATGCGCGTCATTGGCTGGCCGCAGGCGGCCACGGGCCGCATGCAGTTTCCCGAAGGGGTTTGCCGCGCCGACAGCGATGCGCTGTGGCCGGCACTCAAAAGCCAGCTCGATCAAGTGTAAAGACCAGGACTTGCGATGATTCTCGACCGATTCAAACTCCATGGAAAAACCGCCGTGGTCACCGGCGCCGCACAAGGCATAGGCCAGGCCTGCGCGCAGGCCCTGGCCGAGGCCGGTGCCAGCGTGGTGCTGACCGACATGCAAGCAGAGCCCCTCGGCGCCGCCACCCGGCTCTTGCGCGCGCAAGGCCACCCTGTGGACCAGCAACTGCTCGATGTGAGCGATGCCGGGCAAGTCGAGGCCGCCCACGCCGCCATCATCGAGCGCCACGGCACGGTCGACATCCTGGTCAACAACGCCGGCATCGCCATCTCCAACCATCCGGCCGAGACCATGTCCGACGAGGTCTGGAACAAAGTGATCGATGTCAACCTGAACGGCACCTTCCGGTGCTGCCGTGCGTTCGGCGCTGCGATGCTCCGGCAAGGCCGCGGCAGCATCGTGAACATCGGCTCGATGTCGGGCTTCATCGTGAACCGCCCGCAGGAGCAGGCCAATTACAACGCCTCCAAAGCTGCGGTGCACCACCTGACACGCTCGCTGGCCGCCGAGTGGGGGGCACGCGGCGTGCGCGTGAATGCGGTCGCGCCCACTTACATTCAAACGCAGATGAACCGCTACGCCAGCGACGACCCGCAATTGCTGCGCCACTGGATCGGCGGCACGCCGATGAACCGCATGGGCCGCCCGGACGAAGTGGCCGCCGTGGTGCTGTTTCTGGCCAGCGATGCCTCCAGCCTGATGACCGGCGCTATCGTGCTGGCCGATGGCGGCTACGTCTGTTGGTAGGGCCGCCGGCCGGCCATGTTCTCCGAACGGTCGCCGGCCGTGGACGAGATCGCCGCCACCGGCAGCCGATGCGGGTTGCAGCCGCGATCACGGCCGCAGCTCATGGGGCCGCAGCGTCCGGCTCTGCGGCCGGAGACAGTGCTTCCAGCGTGACGCCCTTGGTCTCGATTCCGAGCAGCCACACCGCGAATGCGGCCACCCCGAACGACATTGCGCCCAGCGTGAAGACGCCGCCTTGGCCGAATGTCGGCAGTACGACGCCGACCGCGTAGGGGCCGATCAGCGAGCCGACCCGGCCCACCGCCGACGCAAGGCCGGAGCCGGTGGCGCGCACGCCGGTGCCGTACAACTCCGGCGTGTAGGTGTACAGCACCGCCCACATGCCGAACAGGAAAAACTGCATCGCCAGGCCGGTGCCGATCAGCAACCCGATGCTGCCGCCGTACAGCGCGCTCTGGCCATACGCATAGGCCATCACGGCGCCGCCAATCAGCGCCGCGATACAGGTGGGCTTGCGCCCCCAGCTTTCGACGAGCCATGCCGCGCACAGGAAACCCGGCACGCCGCCGAGCGAGATCAGCACGGTGTAGAGCACCGATTGCGTGAGGGCAAAGCCGGCCTGCTGCAACAAGGCGCCGAGCCACGATGTCAGACCGTAGAAGCCGAGCAGGGCAAAGAACCACAGCAGCCAGACCATCGTCGTGCGGCGCCGATACACGCCGCTGCAGATCTCGCGCAGTGCATCTTGCCGGCGCGCCGGCATGGCGCCGACCAGCGCCGATGGGGGCGGCAGCGTCGTGACGCCCGCCGAGTGCATGACCTTGGCCTCGATGCGCTGCATCACCGCGTCCGCCTGCGCAAGCCGACCGGCGTGTTCGAGCCAGCGCGGCGACTCCGGCACGAAGCGCCGCACGGCCAGCACGAACACCGCCGGAATCGCGAGCAACGCGAACACCGTGCGCCAGCCAAATTGCGGCAACACGAAGTAGGCAAAGATCCCTGCGGTGATGAAGCCGAGCGGCCAAAAGCCGTCCATCAGCGCAATCAGGCGGCCGCGTTTTGCGGTGGGAACGAACTCGGACAGCAAGGTCTGCGCGATCGGAAACTCCATGCCCATGCCGATGCCGAGCAGCACGCGGTAGGCGATCAGCGCATCGACGCTTTGCGCGGTCGAGCAAAGATACGAGGCTGCGCCCCACAGCACCATGCTCCATTGGAACACCGGCCGGCGTCCGAACCGGTCGGCAAGCAGGCCCGCAGCCGCCGCGCCAAGCGCCATTCCGAAGAAGCTCGCGCTGGCAACGAGGCCGGTCGCCGCATTCGACAAGCCGAACTCTGCTTTGATCGACCCCAGCACGAAGGTCATCATGCCCAGGTCCACCGAGTCGAAGAAAAACGCGATCGCGATGATGAAGAAAATCAGCTTGTGGTAGCCGGAAAACGGCAGGCGTTCGAGCCGGGCGGCGGCGCTGGCGCGCGTGGGGGAGATAGCTGCGGTCGACACGGGCGTCCTCTGACGAAAAGAAGGTCTCCAGGCACCGTGCCGGGAGGACGGATGGTCGGATGGTCGGATGGCCCGATGACAACCGATGACAGATGATCGGGGTGTGCGGCGGTCGCTGCTATTGCGCCAAAGGCTGGCTGGGCCCGCGCAATGTCCGCAGCAGGCTGTCCAGATGCGCGCGTGCGCTTTGTGCGTCGCCGGCGCGCATTTGCTCGCAGGTGCGCTGCGCCACGTCCGGGGCGACGGGTTTGAGCGCCCGGCCGCTGGCCATGGCCTTGAGCTGCACTTGGGCGGCGCGCTCCAGGTAATACAGGTCGTCCCAGGCTTGGGCAATGTCGGGGCCGGTGACCATCACGCCGTGGTTCTTCAGGAACAGCACATCCGCCGTTCCCAGTGCTGCGGCGATGCGGTCGCCTTCGGCCGCATCGAGCGCCAGGCCGTTGTAGTCCTCGTCGACCGCAATGCGGCCATAGAACTTCAATGCGGTTTGCCCGGCCCAGAGCAGTGGCGCGCCTTCCAGCATGCTCAGCGCCGTGGCATGCGGCATGTGGGTATGGAAGGCGGCACGCAGCGCGGGGCGTGCCCGGTGCAGCCTGGCGTGGATGAAAAAGGCCGTGGCTTCGGGCTGTCCCTGTCCGGCCAGGACATGGCCGTCGAGGTCGCAGATCAGCAGCCGCTCGGCCGTGATTTCGCTGAATGCGTAGCCGTAGGGGTTGACCAGAAACAGGTCGTCGCGCCCGGGCAGCAGCGCCGAGAAGTGGTTGCAGATGCCCTCGTCGAAGCCGTGGCGCGCGGCGGCCTGAAAGCAGGCGGCCAGCTCGATTCTGGTCTGCGCCACGGCGTCGCTGTCCAGGTTCGATGCCGATGGTTCCGGGCGGGGGGCTGATCGGCCCGATCCGGCCAAAGCGTGCAGGGTGTGCGCCATGTGTTGCTCCTTGTTCCTCGTGCTTGACGGTCATGAACGGTTGCGTGGGCTCGCGCAGATTGTGCACTGTGCCAGGGCGGCCCGATCTGCGCGATCGATACGATCTACACCGGCTTGCCCGGCTCGCGTTCATCCATGCGCCCGGCCAGCCACGCACCCCCGCCCACGGCGCCCCCGACCACCCAAAAGAGGCCGCCGACGCCGATCACCGTGCCCGCCGAGCCAAACAGCATGGGCATGAACACGCTGGAGGCGTTGATGACCATCAGGCGCAGGCCCAGCGCCTCGCCATGGCGGTGCGCCGGCGTGATCTGGTGCAGCAGGCTCATCACCATCGGCTGCACCGAGCCCAGCGCAAAGCCCAGCAGCACCGAGCACAGCCCCATGCCCAGCGCGGTGCCCAGCAGGGGGTAGACGGCAAACAGCAGCGCCGTGGCCAGCATCGCGCCGGCCACCACCACCCGCTCGCGCAAGCGCTCGGCCACCAGCAGCATCAGCAGCCGGATCACGGTGGCGGCAATCGCAAAGGCCCCGAGGATGCTGCCGATGACCGATGCCGACATGCCCCGCTCATGCCCGAGCAGCGGCACCGCGAAGGTGTGCACGTCCCAGCAGGAGGCGAGTATCCAGTTGACCAGCAGCAGGCGGCGAAACGGCAGCTCGTTCATCAGGTCCCAGGCGCGCTGCGGCGGGCCTGCGGCGGCAATCACCGGCGGCAGTTCCACCGCGTTGCGCACCCAGAACCAGGTGAGCAGCGGCAGCACGGCCATCAGCGCGAAGGCGGCGCGGAAGCCATCGATGCCGGCGCTGCCGGCGTGGTCTATCAACTGTCCGGCCAGGAAGGGGCCGACGAAGTTGGACACCGCCGGCCCGATGGCCAGCCAACTGAAGACCTGCTTGAGCTGCGTCGCGTCATGGGCGGCGGTGCGGCCCACATGGCGTTGCAATGCAATGACGGCGGCTCCGGTGGCGCCGCCGGTCATCAGCGCCGCCAGGCACAGCACCGCAAAGATCGGCCACAGCAGCGCCAGCCAGGCCCCCAGGCAGGCCACCACCACGGCATAGCCGATCGGGCGCTTGAGGCCATGGCGGTCGACATAGCGCCCTGCGGGCAGCGCCAGGAGCACCTGCATGAGCGCGAACAGCGCCAGCAGCAGCCCCACCGCCGCCGCGCTGTGGCCCTGGCGCAGCGCCAGCAGCGGGGCGGCCATGCGCATCCCCGTCATGCAGGCGTGCACGCAGATCTGGCCGGCGATCAACCGGGCCAGCGCCCGGTTCACGGCAGTTCGTCCTCGGGCACGGGCAGGGCTGCCGTGGCCAGCGCCAGGTCGGCGCCGGGTGCGGGCAGGTCCTGCACGGCGCGCAGCCGGCGCTGTATCGCGCGTGTGCGCACGCCCACCTCGTCAAACTTCTTGGCGGCGGTGTCTATCGATTTCTTCGTGGCCTCGACCGCCTCGCCAAATTTGGCGAACTCGGTTTTCACGCTGCCCAGCAGGCTCCACACTTCGGACGAGCGCTTTTCGATCGCCAGCGTCCTGAAGCCCATTTGCAGGCTGTTGAGCATGGCCGCCAGGTTGGCCGGGCCGGTGATCATCACGCGGCATTCGTTTTGCACGGCTTCGACCAGGCCGGGGCGGCGCATCACCTCGGCAAACAGGCTTTCGGTGGGCAGGTAGAGCACGGCAAAGTCCGTGGTGTGGGGCGGCGAGACATATTTGGCGAAGATTTTCCTGGCCTCGAGCCGGACCGAGGTCTCGAAGGCGTTGCCGGCCGAGGCGATGGCGGCCTTGTCGGCGGCGTCCTGCGCATCCAGCAGGCGCTGGTATTGCTCCACCGGGTACTTGGCATCGATCGGCAGCCACACCGGGTGTTCGTCGCTCTTGCCTGGCAGGCGGATGGCGAACTCCACCAGTTCGTCGCTGCCCGGCACGGTCTTGACGTTGCGGGCAAATTGCTCGGGCGTGAGCACGTTCTCGATGATGGCGCCCAACTGCATCTCGCCCCAGGTGCCGCGCGACTTGACGTTGGTCATCACGCGCTTCAAGTCGCCCACGCTGCCCGCCAGGGTCTGCATTTCGCCCAGGCCTTTGTGCACCTGTTCCAGCCGTTCGCTGACGAGCTTGAAGGATTCGCCCAGGCGCTGCTCCAGCGTGGCGTGGAGCTTTTCGTCCACCGTGCGGCGCATGGCTTCGAGCTTGCTGGCGTTGTCGGCCTGTATCGCGGCCAGGCGCTCGTTGAGCGTATTGCGCAACTGCTCGGCGTTGTGCCCGCTGCCTTGCACCAGGCCGGCGAGTTGCTGCGAGACGGCGTCCTGCAACACCGAGAACTGGTTGGTGATCTGCAAGCCGTTGGCCTCCAACTGGTTCTTCAGCGCATTCGCCATGCTGCCCAATTGGGCCTGGACATCGCCCTTGAGCGAGTCGAGCGTCTGGCGCGTGCCGGCAGTCAGGGCCTCGAAGCGCTCCTGGATGCGTTGCTCGAACAGCGCCGCGCTCTGGCCCATGGCCTGGCGCGATTCGCCGCTCTGTTTCACCAGCGCTGCGGTGGTGGTGGTCAGTTCGGTGCGAAAGCCGGCGAGCGTGTCCGACAGTTCCTTGCGTGCCGTGGCCGAATCCGCCTGGCCCTGGGCCAGATGCGCCAGCAGCGCCTTGCTGCTTTCTTCCAGCCGGCCCGCCACGGCTTGTTGCTGGCCATCGAAGCGTTGCTCCAGCGTGGCGCCAAGCGCCATCTGCCGCTGCCCCAGGCTGGTCTCGAACGTGCCGAAGGCGGCGAGCAGTTCGGCCCGGCCGCTGCGCGATTCGGCCACGGCCTGCGCCAGGCGCTCATCCACGGCCTGGCGCAGACCCTCCAGCGTCTGCTGCGTGGCCTGGGTCAAGCCGCTCAGTTGCCGCGCCAGCGCGTCGATCGCGCCATCGTTCTTGACCACCGCCAGATGCGTGGCCAACGCCCTGCCGTCCAGCGCCGACGAGATCTGCTCCAGTTTGTTCGTGAACACCAGTTGCGTGGCCAGCGCCTTGTCGTCCAGCGCTTGCAGGCCCGCCTGCCATTGGGCAAGCAGCAGACGGCGCAGCAGCAGCCACACCGCGAGCAGCAGCAGCGCCAGGGCCAGCGCGGCCAGCACGATGAGCATGTCAGTCGTCAAGGGTTACTCCGTTTGCCATCGGTTTTGCCGCCACAGGGGGGAAATGAAACCACGCGCCTGCGGGCCGTTTCATTCCAGGCCCTGGCGTGAGCGCGCGGCTGCGGCCCGGGCCTGCGGCGTATTCACCGGGGTGAGCGGGCCGCGCCCGTCGAAGAAGGCGATCAGGTTGTCGGCAGCCAGGCGCGCCATGGCCCGGCGCGTGGGCACGGTGGAACTGGCGATGTGGGGCGTGAGCACCACGTTGGGCAGCGTGAGCAGGTCCGGGTGCACCCGGGGTTCGCCCTCGAACACGTCCAGGCCCGCCGCTGCGATGCGCCGCTCGCGCAGCGCCGCCGCCAGCGCCGCGTCATCGACGATGCCGCCGCGCGCAATATTGACCAGCGTGGCCGTGGGCTTCATCAGCGCCAGTTCGGCCGCAGCAATCAGGTGCCGCGCTTCGGGCGTGTACGGCAGCACCAGCACCACATGGTCGGCCGTGCGCAGCAGCTCTTGCTTGCCCAGGTAGCGGGCCTTGCATCGCGCCTCCAACTCGGGCGCCAGGCGTGAGCGGTTGTGATAGAGCACCTGCATGCCAAAGCCATGCGCGCCACGCCGGGCAATGCCCTGGCCGATGCGGCCCATGCCGATGATGCCCAGCGTGCTGCCGTGGATGTCGGCGCCGGCAAACAGGTCGTAGCGCCATTCGGTCCATCGGCCGGCGCGCAGGTAATGCTCGCTCTCGGTGATGCGGCGGGCGGTGGCCATCAGCAACGCAAAGCCGAAGTCGGCCGTGGTCTCGGTCAGCACGTCGGGCGCGTTCGTGCCCTGCACGCCTGCGGCGCTCATCGCCTCGACATCGAAGTTGTTGTAGCCCACGGCCATGTTGGCCACGATCTTCAGCCGCGGCGCGGCGGCCATCAGCGCCGCGTCGATGCGCTGGCTGCCGGTGGCGAAGGCGCCGTCCTTGTCGGCCAGCCTGGCGGCCAGTTCGGCCGGGTTCCAGAGGATGTCATCGGGGTTGTCCTCGACCTCGAAGTGCTGGCGCAGCAGGTCGACGATGTCGGGAAAGATCGCGCGCGCGACCAGGATGCGGGGCTTGTTGCTCATGGCAAGGAATCTCCTGTCAAAGGAACCAGATGAAAGTCATGGCAATGAACAGCGGCACCAAAACGGCGCCCGCCCACAGCATGTAAGCAAAAAACCCGGGCATTTTCACACCCCGGTCCTCGGCGATGGCCTTGACCATCAGATTCGGCGCATTGCCGATGTAGGAGTTGGCCCCCATGAACACCGCGCCGGCCGAGATCGCCGCCAGCGTCGGCGCCAGCCGGGTCATCAGCACCGCAGGGTCGCCGCCGGCGATGTTGAAAAAGACCAAATAGGTGGGCGCGTTGTCCAGAAACGAACTGAGCAGGCCCGAGGCCCAGAAGTACATGGCCGGATCGGGCTGGCCATCGGGGCGCGTGACGGCCGCGACGATGGCGCCAAACGGGCCGTCGATGCCGGCCCTGAGCATCGCGATCACCGGGATGATGGTCAGGAAGATGCCCGCGAACAGCTTGGCCACCTCCTGCATCGGCGCCCAGCCGAAGCGGTTGTCCGCATGCACCTGCGCGGGGGTGATGCGCAGCGACAGCAGCGTCACCAGGACCAGGCCCAGATCGCGCACCAGGCCGGGCAGACCGACCTGCGCGCCGGCAATGTGCCAGGACAGCGGCGACTTCCAGATGCCGCTGAGCAGCACCAGCGCCACCACCAGGCCCAGCAGCGCAAAGTTGGCCTTGCCGTCAAAGCCGATGGCCCGGTCGTCCGGCGTGGGGTCGGCCGGCAGCAGTTCTTCACGGCGGTGGTAGAACCATGTGTCGAGCGCGAAGAAGATGAGCAGCAGCGCGCCCACCAGGAACAGCGTCTCGGGCAGGATATGCCGCGCCGTCCAGAAGAAATCGACACCATTGAGAAAGCCCAGGAACAGCGGCGGATCGCCCAGCGGTGTCAGCGACCCCCCGGCGTTGGAGACGATGAAGATGAAGAACACCACCACATGCGCGACATGCTTGCGGTTGTCGTTGGCGCGCAGCAGCGGGCGGATCATCAGCATCGACGCGCCCGTGGTGCCCATGAAACTGGCCAGCACCGCCCCGATGGCCAAGATGGCCGTGTTCAGCCCCGGGCTGCCATGCAGATTGCCCCGGACGTAGATGCCCCCCGCCACGGTGAACAGCGCGGTCAGCAAAAGCACGAACGGGATGTACTCGGCCAGGGCCGCGTGCACCAGACTCGTGCCCGCCGCCGCAGGCCCGAAGCAGAGCGCAAAAGGCAGCAAAAACGCCAGCGCCCAAGCCGCAGCCACTTTGCCAAAATGGTGGTGCCAGAAGATCGGCGCCAACAACGGCAGCAGCGCAATCGACAGCAAAATGCCGGCAAAGGGCAGGCCCCACAGCAAGGACAGCGTGGCGCCGTCGATATCGGCCGCCCGGCCCATGCCCGGCAGCAGCGCAAGAAAAACGGCAACCAGCGGGCCGCGCGGGAGGGTCATGGTTTCCTGGTCTCCATCAGAGGGGTGCAAAGGGGTGCAGAGGGCGCAGCCATCGCCGGGTCGGCAACGGCGCACTCCGCCGGGCCACCCATTGGCACATGCAGCGCGCACTGGAGTACCTTCGCCTTCGGCTGCGGTATGAGCGCCTTCGGGCGGCCGTGCGGCGCTCATGCCGGCGCCGGGATGTCAAACACCTGGCGCAGATAGGCCAGGTACTTCTCGTCGTCGCACATGCCCTTGCCCGGCGAGTCGGCCAGTTTGGCCACCGGCTGCCCGTTGCAGCGCGTCATCTTGATGACCACTTGCAGCGGCTCATGCGCAGGCGGGCTGCCCAGGTCGTTGGTCAGGTGGGTGCCGATGCCGAAGGCCAACTGGCAGCGGCCCCGGAACTGCCGGTACAACTCGATGGTGCGCGTCACCGTCAGCGCATCGCTGAAGATCAGCGTCTTGCTCTGCGGGTCCACGCGCAGCTTGCGGTAATGGGCCAGCAGGCGCTCGCCCCAGGCAAACGGGTCGCCGCTGTCCTGGCGCGCGCCATCGAAGAGCTTGCAGAAGTACAGGTCGAAGTCGCGCAGGAACGCACTCATGCCGTACACATCGGACAGCGCGATGCCCAGGTCCCCCCGGTATTCCCTGGCCCATATCTCGAAGCCGAACACCTGGCTGTCGCGCAACCGCGGGCCCAGGGCCTGGCAGGCTTGCAGATACTCATGCGCCATCGTGCCCAGCGGCGTCACGCCCAGTTTCATCGCATACAGCACATTGCTGGTGCCGGCAAACTGCCCCGGGCCAGCGGGCGCTTCGGCACACTGGTCGCCCGTGCCCAGGCGGGCCACCAGCACGCGCAAGACCTCCTCATGCCAGGCGCGGCTAAAGCGCCGGCGCGTGCCGTAATCGGCGATCTTCAACTCCTCCAGGCCCTCGGCCTGCAACAGCGCGATCTTGGCGTCGAGCCGTCTGCGCCCTTCGGGAAAATCGGGCACCTTTTGCGTGTTGCGAAAGTACACCTCGTTGACGATGGCCAGCACCGGAATCTCGAACAAGATGGTGTGCAGCCACGGCCCGCGAATGCAGATATCGATCTCGCCGCCGGGCCGGGGGGCGACGCTGATGTATTTCTCGTTGAGCCTGAACAGACCGAGGAAATCGACGAAATCGCTCTTGATGAAGCGCATCGAGCGCAGGTAGTCGAGCTCGGCGTCCTGAAACTGCAGGCTGCACAGCGACCGGATCTCGCCCCGGATCTCGGCAACGTATGGCGCCAGTTGCACGCCCGGGTTGCGGCACTTGAAGCGGTATTCGACCTGCGCGCCCGGAAACTGGTGCAGCACCACCTGCATCATGGTGAACTTGTACAGATCGGTGTCGAGCAAGCTGGTGATGATCATGGGCAGGGCGGCCCCTCGGGGAGCAAGAGCGCAGACCGGACGACGAAACGGCACAGTGTAGGCCATCATCGGGGGGGCCGATCGGCGGCCCATCCGGCGCAGGCGCTTCAGCCCGGCATCACCAGGGCCTGCAGCACAGCGCGCAAAGCCGGCGGCAGCGGCACCGGCCGGCGGCTTGCGCGATCGACATACACATGGATGAAATGGCCTGCCGCCGCCGTGCGCGGCGCGCCCTGCGCGAACAGGCCCAACTCGTAGCAGACGCTGGAGCCGCCCAGGCGCGCCACGCGGATGCCCGCCTCCACGGTCTGCGGAAAGGCCAGCGGGGCAAAATAATTGCACCGGGTTTCGACGACCAGACCAATGGTCTGGCCCGCATGGATGTCGAGCACGCCCTGCTCGATCAGGTACGCATTCACCGCCGTATCGAACCAGCCGTAGTACACGACATTGTTCACATGGCCGTACATGTCGTTGTCCGCCCAGCGGGTGGCGATGCAGCGAAACACGCGGTAGGCGCTGCGCGCCTGGGGGGCCGGACGGGCCGCTGCGGGGACGCAGGCGCAAGAGGTGCTGGCGGGCGAGGTCATGGCCGCAGATTTTGCCAGCCGCCTTTCCGGGGTCGGGAAATACCCCATGGCAGCCCGGCGGGCCGGGGGCCATTCTCTGTGGCTGGCACATATCATGCTCGGAGCGTTTGTCCCGTCGTCCCCCGTTCGCCTGCGTTGCGCATCCCGTTCCTGTCCCGTTTTTCGTCATCCCACACCCCGGAGTTCCATGTGCAGCATGCCGCCCCCGCCTCGTCCCTGAAATCCCTGGCCACCTGCGCCGCACTGGCCGCCCTGGCACTGGCCGCGCCGGCCGCGCTGGCGCAGGAAAAGACGCTGCGCATCGCGATGACCGCAGCCGACATTCCGCGCACCCTCGGCCAACCCGACCAAGGCTTCGAGGGCAACCGCTTCACCGGCATCCCGATCTACGACTCGCTCACGCAGTGGGATTTGTCGCAAGCCGATGCCCCCAGCGTGCTGATTCCCGGCCTGGCCACCTCGTGGGCCGTCGACGCGAAAGACAAGACCCGGTGGGTCTTCACACTGCGCCCCGGCGTCAAGTTCCACGACGGCTCGGCCTTCGACGCCGACGCAGTGGTCTGGAACGTGCAAAAGGTGCTCGACAAGAACGCGCCGCAGTTCGACGCCAGCCAGGTCGGCGTGACCACATCGCGCATCCCCACGCTGCGCAGCGCGCGCAAAATCGACGACCTCACGGTCGAACTCGGCACCAGCGAGCCTGACGCCTTCCTGCCGATCAACCTGACGAACCTGTTCATGGCCTCGCCCGCGCAGTGGCGCAAGAAGTTCGACGCCGCAGCCGGTGCAACGCCGGCCGACAAGGCCAAAGCCGCCTGGACCGCCTTTGCCGCCGACCCTGCCGGCACCGGTCCGTTCAAGGTCACGCGCTTCGTGGCGCGCGAGCGGCTGGAGTTGGCCGCCAGCAAAACCTATTGGGATGCCCGGCGCGTGCCGAAGATCGGCAAGGTCGTGCTGCTGCCGATGCCCGAAGCCAACGCGCGCACCGCTGCGCTGCTGGGCGGGCAGGTCGACTGGATCGAGGCGCCGGCGCCCGACGCCAGCGCGCAAATCACGCAGCGCGGCTTCAAGATCTACGCGAACGCGCAGCCGCATGTCTGGCCGTGGCAGTTGTCGTTCATCGCCGGCTCGCCCTGGCTCGACAAGCGTGTGCGCCAGGCCGCCAACCTGTGCATCGACCGCAGCGGCATGAAGCAGTTGCTCGGCGGCATGATGGCCGAGCCCAAGGGCACGGTGTCGCCGGGCCATCCGTGGTTCGGCAAGCCCGGCTTCGACATCCGGTACGACCCGAAGGCCGGGCAGGCGCTGATGGCGCAGGCCGGCCATTCGGCCGCCAAGCCGCTCAAGGTGAAGGTGCAGATATCGGCCTCGGGATCGGGCCAGATGCAGCCGCTGCCGATGAACGAGTTCGCGCAGCAGTCGCTCAAGCAGTGCTTTTTCGACGTGCAGTTCGACGTCATCGAATGGAACACGCTCTCGACCAACTGGCGCAAGGGCGCCAAGGATGCGTCAGCCAACGGCGCCAGCGCGGTCAACGTCAGTTTCTCGGCGATGGACCCGTTCTTTGCGATGGCACGCTTCGTCAGCACCAAGGCTTTCCCGCCGCTGTCGAACAACTGGGGCTATTACGGCAACCCCGAGGTCGACCAGTTGGTGGCCGATGCGCGCACCAGTTTCGACGACAAGGCGCGCGATGCCGCGCTGGCCAGGCTGCACACACATATCGTGGACGACGCGCCCTTCGTCTGGATCGCGCACGATGTGGGTCCGCGCGCGCTATCGCCCAAGATCAAGAACGTGGTGCAGCCCAGGAGTTGGTTCATCGACATCGCAACGATGACCATGGACTGAGCACCCGGGCCTGCGCCACGACAGCCCCGAGGCCACATGCTCGCCTACTGCCTGCGCCGCGTGATCTACGCCGTGCCGACCATGGTCGGCGTGGCTCTGGTGTGCTTCGTGCTCATGCACATCGCGCCCGGCGACCCGCTGGTGGCCATCTTGCCGCCCGACGCCTCGGCGGAGTTGCAGGCGCAGTTGCGCGAGCTCTACGGCCTGAACCGCTCGCTGCCCGAGCAGTTCGCGATGTGGGTCTGGCGCGCACTGCACGGCGACCTGGGCGTGTCCATCGCCAGCAACCGGGCCGTGGCCGGCGAGGTGCTCCGCGCCGTGGGCAACACGCTGCGGATCGCGCTGGTGGCCGCCTTCATCGGCTTCGCGTTCGGCTGCCTGTTCGGCTTGCTGGCCGGCTACTTTCGCGGCACATGGATCGACCGCCTGGCATCGATATGCTCGGTGCTCGGCGTCAGCGTGCCGCACTACTGGCTCGGCATGGTCATGGTGATCCTGTTCTCGTCGCAGTTGATGTGGCTGCCGGCCACCGGCGCAGGCCCGAGCGGCTCGAACGACTGGGCCTGGGACTGGGCGCACCTGCAATTCCTGCTGCTGCCGGCGCTCACGATGTCGGTGATTCCGATGGGCATCATCGCGCGCACCGTGCGCGCGCTGGTGGCCGACATTCTGGAGCAGGAATTCATCGTCGGCTTGCGCGCCAAGGGGCTTACGCACACCGGCGTGCTGCGCCACATGGTAAAGAACGCGGCGCCCACGGCGCTGGCGGTGCTCGGCCTGCAACTGGGTTACCTGCTGGGCGGCTCGATCCTGATCGAGACGGTGTTCTCGTGGCCAGGCGCCGGCTTGTTGCTCAACAGCGCCATCTTCCAGCGCGACCTGCCGCTGCTGCAAGGAACGATCCTGGTGCTGGCGCTGTTCTTCGTCGTGCTCAATCTGTTGGTCGATGTGCTGCAAACGCTGCTCGACCCGCGCATCGCGCGTTCCTGAAGCGGCCCGCCGCCAAGCCATGCCCATCATGCACACCATGCCCACCCGCCCGGCCACTGCTGGCGCCGCCCCGGCCTTGCCGGCCCGGCGCCAGCGCGGCTACTGGGCCAGCGTCTGGCTGCGCCTGCGCCGCGACCCGGTCGCGGTCGGCGCGGCCAGCGTCGTGTTGCTGCTGTTGCTGCTGGCGCTGTTCGGCCCGTGGCTCGCACCGGCAGACCCGTACCAGTCGTCGATGCTCCAGCGGCTCAAACCGATAGGCACCGCAGGCTTGCCGCTGGGCAGCGATGAACTGGGCCGCGACATGCTCACGCGGCTGATCATCGGCGCGCGCTTGTCGCTTTTCATCGGCATCACGCCGGTGCTCTGCGCCTTCGTGCTAGGCACGGCCATCGGCATCGTTGCCGGCTATGCCGGCGGCCTGGTGAACACGCTGATCATGCGCACCATCGACGTGTTCTACGCCTTTCCGTCGGTGCTGCTGGCCATCGCGCTGTCGGGCACGCTGGGCGCGGGCGTGGTCAATTCGCTGATCTCGCTGACCATCGTGTTCATTCCGCAGATCGCGCGCGTGGCCGAAAGCGTGACCACGCAGGTGCGCACCCGCGATTACGTGCAGGCGGCGCGCGCCTCGGGCGCCGGCCCCTTGACCATCGTGCGGGTGCATGTGCTGGGCAATGTGCTCGGGCCGATCTTCGTCTATGCGACCGGCCTGATCGCGGTCTCGATGATCCTGGCCTCGGGCCTGTCGTTCCTGGGCCTGGGCGTCAAGCCGCCGGAGCCCGAATGGGGCCTGATGCTCAACACGCTGCGCACCGCGATCTACGTGCAGCCCTGGGTGGCAGCGCTGCCGGGCGTGATGATCTTCATTACCTCGATCTCTTTCAACCTCCTGTCCGACGGCCTGCGTTCGGCGATGGACAACAAGGGCTAAACCAAGGGCTACACGATGGAGCAACCCATCGATATCGGCGGACCGGCGCAACCGCTGCTGACCATCAGCGGCATGGTCAAGCATTTTCCGCTCAGGAAAACCGCGTTCGGCGCCGGCACCGTGGTGCGCGCCGTGGACGGCGTGGACTTTCAGGTCATGAAGGGCGAGACGCTCGGCGTGGTCGGCGAATCGGGCTGCGGCAAGTCCACGACCGCGCGCCTGCTGATGCAGTTGCTGGAACCGACGCGCGGCCAGATGGTGTTCGACGGCCGCGCGATCGGCGGCCGCGACCTGCCGCTCAAGGAATTCCGCCGCCAGGTGCAGATGGTGTTCCAGGACAGCTATGCCTCGCTGAACCCGCGCCTGAGCATCGAGGACACGGTGGCCTTCGGCCCGCAGGTGCACGGCATGCCCCGGCGCGCGGCGCGCTCGAACGCGCGCGACCTGCTCGCGCGCGTGGGGCTGCCGCCGCAGCGCTTGGCCGAGCGTTATCCGCACGAGTTGTCGGGCGGCCAGCGCCAGCGCGTGAACATTGCGCGGGCGCTGGCGCTGCAGCCGCGCATGGTCATCCTCGACGAGGCGGTGTCGGCGCTGGACAGGTCGGTACAGGCGCAGGTCATCAACCTGCTGCTGGATCTGAAAACGGAGTTCGGCCTGACCTATCTGTTCATCAGCCACGACCTGAACGTGGTGCGCTACATGAGCGACCGCGTCATGGTGATGTACCTGGGCCAGGTGGTCGAGATCGGCCCGGTCGATGCGCTGTACGCAGCGCCGGCGCATCCGTACACGCGCGCGCTGCTGTCGTCGATACCGTCGCTGGACCCGGAGCAGCGCAGCGAGAAAGCAGCGCTCTCGGGCGATCCGCCGAATCCGATCGACCCGCCCACGGGCTGCCGCTTTCACCCGCGCTGCGCGCTTGCCGCGCCGGTGTGCGCCCGGCGCGCGCCCAAGCCCATCGCCGCCGGGGCGCAACATGCGGCAAGTTGCCTGATCCATGAACCGGACAGCGGGCACCCGATGGCGCAACAGCGCCGGCAAAGGCCGGCCGCATGAACGCCGCACGGCCGCCCGAGGGCGTTCATACCGCTGCAGAAGGCGAAGGTACTCCAGCGAGCGCAGCAAACGGCGCTTCCGCCGAACCCATGGTCCGGCTGCGCGACCTTGGCGTCACCTTCAGCGGCAGCGGCGGCGGCAAACCCGTGCGCGCCATCAGCGGCGTGAGCCTTCAAGTGCAGCGCGGCGAGGTGCTCGCGCTGATCGGCGAGTCGGGCTCGGGTAAGAGCGTGACCATGCGCACCTTGCTGCGCCTGCACCCGGAGCGGCGCACGCGCATCGACGGCCTGGTGGAGGTGGCCGGTCGCGCCGTGCTCGCGCTGTCGCAGCGCGAATTGGCCGACTTTCGCGGCAAGGTCGCGTCGATGATCTTCCAGGAGCCGCTGCTGGCGCTCGACCCGGTCTATCCGATCGGCGCGCAGATCGTCGAATCGATCCGCCGCCACGAATCCGTCACCCGGGCCGAGGCCCGGCACCGCGCGCTCGCGCTGTTCGAGCGCGTGCAGATTCCAAGTCCCGAGCGGCGCCTGGCCGCCTACCCGCATGAGCTGTCCGGCGGCATGCGCCAGCGCGCGATGATTGCGCTCGCGCTGGCCTGCCAGCCGCAGTTGCTGCTGGCCGACGAGCCGACCACCGCGCTCGACGCGACGGTGCAAATCCAGATTTTGTTGCTGCTGCGCCAGTTGCAGCGCGACCTCGGCCTGTCGGTGATCTTCGTCACGCACGACATCGGCGCCGCCGTCGAGGTCGCCGACCGCATCGCCGTGATGTATGCGGGCCGCATCGTCGAGGAAGGCACGGTCCGCGAACTGCTCGGCGCGCCGCGCCATCCATACACCATCGCACTGCTCAAGAGCAGCGCGCACGGCGCGCTGGCACGCGGCACGCGGCTTGCGACCATCGCCGGCGCGCCGCCCGACCTGTGCGCGCTGCCGCCCGGCTGCGCCTTTGCCGAGCGCTGCGCGCTCGCGCGCGCGGCCTGCCACGCCGCGCCGCCGCCGATGGTCGAAATCGCACCGAATCGTCGCCTGCGCTGCATCCATACGGATGCCGCCACATTGCCGGGCTGACGGACTGACGGGCTGTCCGGTTGTGCGCGCGTCATCGATGCCGCTGGCACCGCGCGCCAGCGCGCCGCCGGGCTTGTCGCCGCCCGGGCCGGCGGGGTCGAACCGGTCAGCGATCGCACCGGCCGAGCGCAGCGTAGCGGCGCGCTGCGGCCAGGGCCGGTGCCGCGCTGCGGCTATGTTCCGGGCTTGGAACGACCGCCTTGCGCCAACGGATGCGCCTGCCCGAGATCCTCCAGAAACGCCAGCGTGATGTCGTTCAGACGCTCGCGCCGGCGCGAAACCATGTGGAACTGCACGTCGTAATACATCACCGCCGGATTCACCGGCGCCAGCAAACCGGCCTCGACGTAGGACGCGGCAAAGTGCTCCGGCAGATAGCCCAGGTGCCGCCCGGACAGCACCAGCACCGCCGTCGCCTCCATGTTGTCGGTCACCGCCGTGATTTGCAGCGCGGGCAGCCATTGCTGCGCTTCGGGCAGCGGGTAGCTGCGCCAGACCCAGTCGCAGCCCGAGAGCTCGTCTGGCATCAGTTGGCCGGCCCGGTCGAACAGCGGATGCTCCCGGCCGCAATAGGCCAGTTGCCGCTCCGAGAACAGCGGGGTGTATTCCAGCGTCGGCATATGGCGCCAGAAATAACCGACCGCCACCTGGATTTGCCCGCTGACCAGTTGCTCCTCCAGATGGCTGGGCGAGCGCACGATGATGACGAAGCGCACCGCTTCGTCGCGCTGGCGAAAACGCGCGATGGCCTGGGCGATGCGCCGGTTTTGCTCGATCGGCGCATACCCGATCAGGCCGATGTTCAGGCTGCCGACCAACTGGCGCTCCAGATGGTGCGCCTGCGCGCTGAAGTCGCTCAAGGTGTCGATCAACCGCCGGGCGATCGGGGTGAAACGCTCGCCCTTGGGCGTGAGCTGAAAGCCGCCACGGCCGCGCGCGCACAAGGAAAAGCCCAACCGGGTTTCCAGTGTCGCCAGTTGGCTGCTCAGGGTCGGCTGGCCCACGTTGAGCGTCCTTTGCGCGGCCGACAGCCCGCCCGCGTCGACGATGGCCAGGAAGACACGGATCAGCCGCAAATCGAGATCGGCAAATTGGGGCGCCATGGTGCTTCTCCATTGTGCTGCATCGATGCCCATCGATAGGCGCACCTGCCATCGGGATGCCCCATCGGGATGCCGGAACGCAGCAAACTGCGGCCCGACGATACCTCGATGGCACCCCCCGGGCCGTGCACCGCCTGCGGCAAAGCGCAGGCCGCAGCGTGCCGGCCATCGACAGCGCTGGCAGCGCCGATGCGGGTTTTGGAGCGCTTCGGGCCGCAGCAGTCTGCGGTACGCTGGACAGTCCGGACGCCTGCCCCCGCAACCGCAACCGCCCCCGCGAACACCCGCATTCCCGGCCATGCCCACCGACCCGCGCGCGCTTTTGACACCAGAGATCACCGTCCTCGAACGCGGCTGGTTGTCGGCCAACAACATCCTGTTCATCGGTCCGCAGGACACGGCCCTGGTGGACACCGGCTACTGCAGCCATGCCGAACAGACCCTGTCCCTGGTGCAAGCCAGCCTGGGCGAGCGCCCGCTGGACCGCATCCTCAACACCCACCTGCACAGCGACCACTGCGGCGGCAACGCCGCGCTGCAACGCGCCTGGCCAGCGCTGCGCACGGCCATTCCACCGGGGCAGGCGCTCCATGTGCGCCACTGGGACCCCCAGGCGCTGAGCTACACGCCCACCGGCCAGGAATGCCCGCCGTTCCGCTTCGACACGCTGCTCACGCCCGACTCCTGCGTGCTGCTGGGCAACCGGCCCTGGCAGATACATGCCGCCCCCGGGCATGACCCGCACTCGGTGGTGCTGTTCGAGCCGCAGCAGCGCATCCTGCTGTCGGCCGATGCGCTCTGGGAAAACGGCTTTGGCGTGGTGTTCCCCGAACTGGCCGGCGGCGGCGCGGCATTTGCCGAAGTGGCCGCCACGCTCGATCTGATCGAGTCCCTGGCCCCCCGGGTGGTGATTCCGGGCCACGGCCCGGTGTTTGCCGATGCCCCGCGCGCGCTGGAAGGCGCGCGCCGCCGCCTCGACGGCTTTGTGCGCAACCCGACCAAGCACGCGCTGTATGCGGCCAAGGTGCTGCTCAAATACAAGTTGCTGGCGTGGCAGCAGATCACCATGGCCGAGCTCAGCCGTTGGGCGCAGGCCACACCGTACTTCGACATGTTGCACGCGCGCCATTTCGCCGACCAGACCGCCGCCGAATGGCTCAGCAGCCTGGTCGACGATCTGGTGCGTTCCGGCGCGGCCGTGCGCCAGCGCGAGTGGCTGCACAATGCCTGAGGGATGGGCCTGGCTTGCAGTTTGCTGCGCCCCTGGCGCCTGCCGGGGACCCGCCCGGGGCCGGCTGGTGCCCCGCCATCCGAAAGCACACCCGAGGTACTCGAAGGTACAATGCACGGTTTGTCATCGGCGAGAGCGACGCTGGCAGCACCCCAGCCGGGCCGCCGTGAAAAACGACGCACGAATGCCCACCACTGGCTCACCACCGACCCCCGCCCAGCGCAAGGACTGCACACCCAATGATCGCCCAGGCCCCTTGCCGGCCCGCCCGCAAAGCGCGCAGACCTTGAAGCTGCGCGTTGCCAGCCGCGCCGGTAGCGGTGGCGCCGGCGGCGTCCGGCTGATGTTTTCCATGTGTCCGTTTTTGATTTCGAGGTTGTTCCATGCCCGCTGAAAAGTCTGCAAAGCCGCCCAAATCTGCTCCAGGCCCCGCCACGAAGGCGCCTGCCGCCCCGGCTGCCAAGACGCCCGCGGCGCCCGCGAAGGCCGCAAGCAAAAAGCCCGCCCCCGCCCCGACGGCACCGGCCGCCAAGACCATCAAAGCCGTGCCCGTGAAAAATACTGCCGAGCAGACAAAAGTCGCTGCGGCCAAACCCGCCAACGACTTGCCCAAAAGCAAGCCCGCCAGCGCCAGCAAACCGGCCGCCCCTGCCGGAAACACTCCACCGAAAAAAACCCCGACCCCGGCTGCCACCGCCGCTGCTACTACTGCGGCTGCGGCTGCAACCAAGACGCCCCCCGCCAAGCGCGACCCCAAGCCAAAGCTTGCCAGCAACCAGAGTGCCGACCCGGGCAGCACCGTGGTGGCGCCCGCGCGCAGTGACGACACCGACCTGTCCGATGTAGAAGCAGACCTGGAAGGCGAGGTCGAGGAGGTTCCCGAAGCGGCGGTTGCGGTCGAGAAGGTCAAACCGCTGCGCATGAAGATCAGCAAGGCCAAGGAACGCGCGCTGATGAAGGAGTTCGGCCTGGACGAGACCGTTCTGTCCGAAGAAGACCTGGCCCGGCGCCGTTCGCGCCTGAAGACCCTGATCAAACTGGGCAAGACGCGCGGCTACCTGACCCATGTCGAGATTTCCGACCACTTGCCCGACAAACTGGTCGATGCCGAAACGCTGGAAGCCGTCATCACCACGCTGAACGACCTGGGCGTGGCCGTCTACGAGCAAACGCCCGATGCCGAAGCGCTGATCATTACCGACAATGCCCCCACCGGCGCCAGCGAAGAAGAGGCCGAAGAGGCCGCCGAAGCGGCCCTGTCTACCGTCGACAGCGAGTTCGGCCGCACTACCGACCCGGTGCGCATGTACATGCGCGAGATGGGCACCGTGGAACTGCTCACGCGCGAAGGCGAGATCGAAATCGCCAAGCGCATCGAAGGCGGCCTGATGGCGATGATGGAGGCGATCAGCGCGTCGCCAGCCACCATCGCCGAAATACTGAACATGGGCGAGGAAATCCGTGCAGGCAAGGTCGTGATCTCGACCATCGTCGATGGCTTTTCCAACCCCAACGAGGCCGACGACTACGTGGCCGAAGAAGACTTCGACGAATTTGACGAAGCCGATGACGACGACGGCAAGGGCGGCTCCAAGGCGCTGACCAAAAAGCTCGAAGAACTCAAAAAGCAGGCCCTGGAACGCTTTGACAAACTGCGCGATCTGTTCGAGAAAATGCACAAGGTCTACGACAAGGACGGCTACGGCACGCTGGCCTACGTGCAGGCCCAGCAAGCCCTGTCGGCCGAGCTGATGACCATACGCTTTACCGCCAAGACCATCGAAAAACTGTGCGACATGGTGCGCGGCCAGGTCGATGATGTGCGCCGGAAAGAACGCGAGCTGCGCCGCATCATCGTGGACAAATGCGGCATGCCGCAGGAAACCTTCATCAAGGATTTCCCGCCCAACCTGCTGAACCTGCAATGGGTGGAAAAGCAGGCGGCCATGGGCAAGCCCTGGTCTTCGATCATTGCGCGCAACATCCCGCCGATCCAGGATTTGCAGCAAAAGCTGATGGACTTGCAGTCGCGCGTGGTGGTGCCGCTGACCGAGCTCAAGGTCATCAACAAGCGCATGAATGAAGGCGAGGCCACCTCGCGCGATGCCAAAAAGGAAATGATCGAGGCCAACCTGCGCCTGGTGATCTCGATTGCCAAGAAGTACACCAACCGTGGCCTGCAATTCCTGGACCTGATACAGGAGGGCAACATCGGCCTGATGAAGGCCGTGGACAAATTCGAATACCGCCGCGGCTACAAATTCTCGACCTATGCCACCTGGTGGATCCGCCAGGCCATCACGCGCTCGATCGCCGACCAGGCGCGCACCATCCGCATCCCGGTGCACATGATAGAGACCATCAACAAGATGAACCGCATCAGCCGCCAGCACTTGCAGGAGTTCGGCTTCGAGCCCGATGCCTCGCTGCTGGCCGCCAAAATGGAGATACCCGAGGACAAGATCCGCAAGATCATGAAGATCGCCAAAGAGCCGATCTCGATGGAAACCCCGATCGGGGACGACGACGACAGCCACCTGGGCGATTTCATCGAGGACGCGAGCAACACCGCCCCGATAGAAGCCGCGATGCAGGCCGGCCTGCGCGACGTGGTCAAGGACATCCTCGACGGCCTGACGCCGCGCGAAGCCAAGGTGCTGCGGATGCGCTTCGGCATCGAGATGACCAGCGACCACACGCTGGAAGAAGTGGGCAAGCAATTTGACGTGACGCGCGAGCGCATCCGCCAGATAGAAGCCAAGGCGCTGCGCAAGCTCAAGCACCCGAGCCGTTCGGACAAGTTGCGCAGCTTCATCGACTCGATATAGCACGCACCCCTGCGGACGCACACCGCGCAAACGGTGAAAAACACGCAGGCCCGGCCCCGCTACGACGGCCCTGCCGCCGGGGGCCGCGATCCCTGATGCATGGCTCAGGCCACGGCCTGCTTGCCTTGCAGGGCCTGCACCTGCTCCGGTGTGTAGCCCAGCTCTGCCATCAGGGCGGCGGTGTGCTGACCCAGAACCGGCGGCGGCGAGCGCACACCGAGCCGCTGCCCGGCCATGCGCAGCGGCAGCAGCGCAGTGCGCACCGTCTGCCCTGCCCGTTCGCCATCGGGCAAGGTGATGTCGGCCAGGCCCCCGGTCGCGTTCAGGTGCGGGTCGTCAAACAGTTGCTCGGGCCGCGCGATCGGCGCAAACGGCAGTCCTCGTTGCTCGAAGATGGCCGCCAGTTCGCCGGCGCTGTACCCGGCCAGGCGCTGGCGCAGTTCGGGCAGCAGCCTGGCACGGGCGCGCACGCGATCGTTGTTGGTCAGCAATTGCGGATCGGCCTTCAGGTCCGCAAAGCCCAGCGCATCGCAAAACGCCAGCCACTGTGCATCGCTGACCGCCGCCAAAAATATCTGCTCGCCGTCTTTCACGCTGAACACGTCGTACAGCGCCCAGGACGAAATCCGCTCGGGCATCGGGGCCGCCGGCTGGCCGGTCACGGCGTACTGCAGCATATGCTGGCCGACCAGAAAGACGTTGTTCTCGAACAATGCCGAATCCACCTCCTGCCCGCGCCCGGTGATGCCGCGCTGCATCAGCGCCGCGATGGCCCCGAGGGCGCCGAACATGCCGCCCATGATGTCGTTCACGCTGGCGCCGGCCCGCAGCGGATCGCCCGGGCGGCCCGTCATGTAGGCCAGGCCCCCCATCATCTGCACCACTTCGTCGAGCGCAGTGCGGTGCTCGTAAGGCCCGGGTAAAAAGCCGCTGTGGTTCACAAGGATCAGGCGCGGATTGCGCGGACTCAGCGCAGCGTAGTCGAGCCCGTATTTCGCCATCACCCCGGGTTTGAAGTTCTGCACCACCACATCGGCCGATGCCGCCAGTTTGTGCGCCACTTCCAGTCCCTCGGGGCTGCGCAGATCGAGCGCGATGCTTTTCTTGTTGCGGTTGAACATCGAAAAAAAGCCCGCCCCCGACCCCAGCAGATGGCGCGTGCGATCACCATCGACCGGCTCGACCTTGATGACCTCGGCACCAAGATCGGCCAGCACCATGCCGCAGGTAGGCCCCATCACCATGTGCGTGAATTCCACGACCCGCAGGCCATCGAGGGGCAAAGGACGGCGGTCAGCCTGCGCTGCGCCAGATGCAGCAGTGGGCGCGATGGGTGTGCAAGTCATGGGGCAACGATACGGGATTTTGCGCGCTGTGGGCCGGACATTCCTGGCTTCATTTCCATCCTTGCCACCTGCACTGCGCTGCGGCGGGCTGGCACCGCAAAAGGGGGCGACTCGACAGCAGGACCACACCGGCCATGGTGACCGACAAACCCAATACCTTGCCGCCATGCCTTGATTTGCCGAGGATTTTCCTGATGGCGACACCGGCCAGCGCATACGCCATGAAACAGGCGCTGGCAATCTGCCATATCGGGTTGAAAATCAGCAGCAGATTTTGCATCCCGATTGGGTGCCGATCGATGAATGCGGCAACCGCGCGGCAAAAACAACAGGGCTTTCGGGTTGAAGAGGGCAAACATGCAGCCCTCTTGCAAATGGGTCAGGGGGCCATATCGCTTGCATTGCCATTACCGCCGAGCGCACCAGAATGCCTGACGCGCAGCAGCGTCACTCCCGGATACATGATGCAGGCGGCACCGGGATATTGGTTGGCCAGCCAGGCGGTCGCTGAAGCCATGCCGCTTTCGGAAATCACCAACCAGGCAATGATGGCCTGAACCGTCGAGGCGATGGCATTGCCGATCCCTGCAATACCGCACGCCAGCCATCCCTTATTCCATTTTCAAATCGTTCGTGAACGCGAAGCCGACAAAGTGCACGGATGTTTCAGGAATGAAATCATTGGCCCCGGTGGCCAAAGCCCAAAGCATCGCCGGGACGATGGAAGCGATGAGAAGCGCAAGGCAGCATGAAATGACGGATTCGTGGCCCACTGGTGGAGCACCTTCGCCTTCGGGCGGCCGCGCGGCGCTCATCGCGCACTGTACGGAAGATTTTGACCGGCTTATTTTCCAAATGCCCGGGGCCGTGCCCGATGGGTTGCATCGTTGCCGCCAGCGCCGCACGCCGCTGTCTGCATGCCATCCCAAACCATGAAACGCCCACAACAGTCTGATACATAATATCGTGCCAGCGCATATGTATCATGCATTTTGAGCTACCAAACTTGTAGCAAAATAGGTTTCGCGCTGCAAAGTGGCAGCGTGTCCGGCAGTGCCGTGCAGGCGACCACCCGCACTGAGCACCGACCCTGATACTTGCGCCAGGAGAAGCGTCCATGAGCTCCAAAGAAAATACCGCCATCAACCAGTTGTTCGCAAAACTCGAATGCCGCTATGCGCTGCGCGTGCTGTGGGCCTTGAAGGACGGTCATCCCCAAACCTTTCGTCTGCTGCAAGACAGCGTGGGCAGCATCACCCCCAATACGCTCAACACCCGCCTCAAGGAACTGCGCGCCGCAGGCTTTGTCGACCATGGCAGCGACGGCTACACCATCACCCCCTCGGGCGCCGATCTGCTCAAACGGCTGAACGATGTGCAAGCCTTCGCCACCCGCTGGGTGGCCAGCCAGGCCAAGAAGGTGGAAGCAGGTTGATGTGAAACACCCCCTGCCCCTGCGCGCCGCCGGCGGCGCCTGCATGTGGCCGGCGGCTTGGCAAGGCCGGTTCCGTGGCCTGCCCGGCTTCGGGGCGGTGCCCGTTGGCATGGGTCTGCGCTGAAACCGGAGGCGGTTCAGTCAAACAGCGCCTTGTCCAGCCGTTCGTACGGGGCAGCGCCTACGGCCTCCCGGATTTTCGGGGCCAGCGCCGCCAGGTCGTCAAAGCTCCTGGCCCCCTCGACCGCCAAGTTCAGGCGAAAACCGCGCAACCCCAGACGCGCCGTCAACTCGGCGGCGATCGGGTAGGCCGCCTGGTAGCGCTGCTGCGGCGAGCGCCCCGGGTCTTGCTCCGGTGGCGCGGTGGCAGGCACCGCCGCCGGCTGTTGCTCCGGCAGCGGCACCAGCAGTCCCGCGTCCATCATGGCCTGGACATCGCCCTGCGTGATGCCCATGGCGGCGGTCGCGCCCAGAACTTCATCGATGCTGCGCTTGCCGTCAAACAAAATGAAGGCCGACCGCTGGCGCGAACTCAAACTGCCGTGCCGGTTCTTGAGCGCCTCTTGCCCGGCCTGGGTTTTGATGAGAACCATGGTACCCCCTCGCAAAACAACCGTTGAGTACCCGCGCAAGGGATGCATCAGAAGCACTGATGTACGGGATTGAAACACCCTCCCCTGCGCCGGACGTCGCAACACGCTCAGGCATCGTTTCATGCCTTCCGGAAAACACGAGTCTCCTGTTCCGCCCCCGACCGAATGGGGCTGGACATTGGCGGGGCTGCCAGTCGTTCCAACAGCCCGGTCCGGTGCCGGTTTACGTCTTGCAGCGGATACGCGGCGGCGCCTCAGCCGGCCGCGTGATCCAGCTGACGAGCACGGTCAGCAGCAGTCCGCAAGGAACACCGAACACGCCCGCAGAAATCGGCTCGATCCCGAACCAGAGTCCGTCGGGCAACAGCCCATCGGGCAAGACCCGCATCATAGGCAGGTGCGACAATAGTGACAACATGTAGTACACCGTAACACCCAGCCCGCCCAACATGCCCGCCACCGCCCCTTGCCGGGTGGTGCCGCGCCAGAAGATGCCCAACACCATCACCGGCACGAAGGCCGATGCCGCCAGCGAAAACGAGGCCGACACCATGGTCAGTATCGCCGAGGGTTTGAGCGCCGCGACGAAGGCCGCCGTCAAGGCCACCAGCAGCAGCGTGAACTTGGTCAGGATCACCCGCTGCTCGGGCGAGGCCTGCCGCTGCTGGCCCTGAAAATACAGGTCCCGCACCAGCGCGTTGCTGATGGTCAGCAGCAGGCCGTCGGCCGTGGACAGCGCCGCCGCCAAGCCGCCGGCCGCCACCATGCCCGACACCACATAGGGCAGACCGCCCAGTTCCGGGGTGGCCAGCATGATCAAGTCGGTGCCGAGCCGGATTTCGCCCAACTGAATCAGCCCATCGTGATTGACATCTTGCACCGACAGCAAGGAGCTGTCCATCCGCGCCCATTGCGCGATCCAGTTCGGCAGCGTCGCGAAGCTGCTGCCCACCAGGTTTTGCATGACCTCGAACTTGACCAGCACGGCCAAGGCCGGGGCGCTCAGGTACAGCAGCGCAATGAAGAACAGCGACCAGCCCACGGACGCGCGTGCCGCCGCCACCGAGGGCACGGTGTAGTAGCGGGTGAGCAGATGCGGCAAGCCCGCCGTGCCCACCATCAGGCAGAACATCAGCGCCAGAAAGTTGCGCCGCGCCAGTTCGTAGTCGCGCTGCTCCTGCGGCGTGCCATCGGGGTCGCCCGGATAGGCCTGGCTGTGCGCCGGCAGGCCGCCCAACGGGCGCGCGCGCTCGTAGTTTTCCTGCATCTCGCGGCTCCAGCGCGCGCGTGCCGCGTCAGCGTCGCGGGGCAGCGCCGCCAGTTCGCGGTTGGCCGCGATGATCAGGCCCACATCTGCGTTCTGGGCGCGCAGCGCGCGGATGCGCTGATGCAGCTTTTCGCGCTCGAGCGCCAGCGCGGCCGGCACGTCCTGCAGCCGCTGCCGGTGATCCTCGGCGCGCTGCAGATAGGTTTGCACCACTTGGTGCTCGGCCGCAGAGTCCATCAGCTGCGCCTCCAGGCCGGCAATCTTGCTGATCTGCTGGCCATAGACCAGGAACGCCAGCGGGTTGCCCAATTGCTTGTAGGCGAGCCACGATACCGGGATCATGAACGCCAGCAACAGCACCACGTATTGCGCCACCTGCGTCCAGGTGATCGCGCGCATGCCGCCGAGAAACGAGCACAGCAGCACGCCCCCGAGGCCGAGCATGATCCCGATCTCGAATTGCACTCCGGTCAGGCGCGAGGCGATCAGCCCGACGCCATGGATTTGCGCGACCACATAGGTGAAGGAGCACAGCACGGCCGCCAGCGCGGCGATGATGCGGGGCCAGCGCCCGCCGAAGCGCACCGCAAAGAAGTCGGGCACGGTGTACAGCCCCATGGCCCGCAACTGCGGCGCGATGAGCATCGCCACCAGGCAAAAGCCGCCGGTCCAGCCGAGCAGATAGGCCAGCCCGCCCGCATGTCCCGGCGTGCCCGAAAAGCCCTGCAGGTACAGCGCCCCGGACAGGCTGATGAAGGAGGCGGCGCTCATCCAGTCGGCGGCGGTGGCCATGCCGTTGTACATCGGCGGAATGCGCCGCCCGGCGACGTAGTAGTCCTGCGGGTCGGTCGTGCGGCCATACACGCCGATGGCGGCGTAGACCATCACCGTGACGAACAGGAAGATCGGGCCGATCCAGTGGCGCGACAGGCCCTGGCGCTCGGCCCAGACCATCAGCGCCAGAAAGCCCAGCACCCCGGCCACATACAGCGCCAGGATGCGGTGCAGCCGCCACAGGTAGGCGCGGTCGCCCGCCACGCTACCGGAGCCGTGCTCACCAGCCATGGGGGTGATCGGCGTTGCCGGGCGCTGGCTCCGGCGTCTGGCGCCGATGCTCCTGGCGCTGATGATCCTGGCGCTCGAAGCGGTTCATGGCCCAAGCGTAAACCACGACGATGGCGATGAACACCAGCACCGCGCCCTGGGCGACGATCCAGTAGCCCAGCGGCCAGACACCGAGCACCAGGGTCTGCAAATCCCGGGCGAAGTAGCTGGCGCCAAACGACACCAGCGCCCACAGCAGCAGCAATCCGGCCTTGAGCCAGAGATGGCGCACATCGTGCAGTTCGGGCGGGAACGGGCTTGCCATGGGTCTGTCGGGCTGGTCTGCGGGCGGGGGCAGCATCATCGGGGTTGCCTGAGCGGGCCAGTGGCGGGGCTTGGGCCAGTGCTTAGCTTGCCCGTGGCTGCGCGCGGCTTGCAAGCTGGTGCCAGGTGGCGATCACGCTGTCCGGGTTGAGCGAGATCGACGAGATGCCCTCGTCGGCCAGCCACTGCGCAAAGTCCGGGTGGTCACTGGGGCCTTGGCCGCAAATGCCGATGTACTTGCCCTGCGCCAGGCAGGCCTGGATGACTTGGTGGATCAGCGCTTGCACGGCCGGGTCACGCTCGTCGAAGTCCTGCGCCAGCAGTTCCAGGCCCGAGTCGCGGTCCAGGCCCAGCGTGAGCTGGGTCAGGTCGTTCGAGCCGATGGAAAAGCCGTCGAAGAACGCCAAAAACCGCTCGGCCAGGATGGCGTTGCTCGGCACTTCGCACATCATGATCAGTTTGAGCCCGTCCTGCCCGCGCTGCAGGCCGTGGCTGGCCAGCAAAGAGGTGACGCGCTCGGCCTGCGCCAGCGTGCGCACAAAGGGCACCATCAGTTGCACATTGCTCAGGCCCATGTCGTTGCGCACGCGCTTGAGCGCCTCGCATTCCATCGCAAAGGCGGCGCCGAAGTCCTCGCTGAGGTAACGCGCCGCGCCGCGAAAGCCGAGCATCGGGTTTTCTTCCTCGGGCTCGTAGCGGCTGCCGCCGATGAGCTTGCGGTACTCGTTGCTCTTGAAGTCCGACAGGCGCACGATCACCGGCTTGGGATAAAACGCCGCCGCAATCGTGGCCACGCCTTCGGCGACCTTGTCGACGTAGAACGCGCGCGGGCTGGCATGGCCACGGGCCACGGATTCGACGGCTTGCTTGAGGTCGGCGTCAATCAGCGGGTAGTCCAAAATGGCCTTCGGGTGCACGCCGATGTTGTTGTTGATGATGAACTCCAGGCGCGCCAGGCCCACGCCGTCGTTGGGCAACTGGGCAAAGTCGAACGCCAGTTGGGGGTTGCCGACGTTCATCATGATCTTGGTCGCCACGGCCGGCATCGCGCCACGCGGCACCTCGGTCACTTCGGTGTCGAGCAGGCCGTCGTAGATGCGGCCGGTGTCGCCCTCGGCGCAACTGACGGTGACCAGCATGCCGTCTTTCAGGCGCCCGGTCGCGTCGCCGCAGCCGACCACGGCGGGGATGCCCAGTTCACGCGCAATGATCGCCGCGTGGCAGGTGCGCCCGCCCCGGTTGGTGACGATGGCGCTGGCGCGCTGCATCACAGGCTCCCAGTTCGGGTCGGTCATGTCGGTCACCAGCACATCGCCGGGCTGGACCTGGCCGATGTCGGCAATGCTGTGCACCAGGCGCACCGGGCCGGTGCCGATCTTCTGGCCAATCGCGCGGCCTTCGGCCAGCACGGCGCCCCGGCCCTTGAGCTGGTAGCGCAGTTCGGCCTGGCCCTTGGCCTGGCTTTTGACGGTCTCGGGCCTGGCCTGAAGGATGTACAGCAGGCCGTCGCTGCCGTCCTTGCCCCATTCGATGTCCATCGCGCGGCCATAGTGCTGCTCGATCACCAGCGCGTAGTGCGCCAGTTGCCCGACCTCGGCGTCGGTCAGCGAATAACGGTTGCGCTGCTCGGCGGGCACCTCCACGGTCCGGACCCGTTGGCCGCCCCGGGTCTGCTCTTGGGCATACACCATCTGCACCAGTTTGCTGCCCAGGTTGCGCCGGATCAGCGCCTGCTTGCCGGCGCGCAGCATGGGCTTGTGCACGTAGAACTCGTCGGGGTTCACGGCGCCCTGCACCACCGTCTCGCCCAGGCCGTAGCTGCTGGTGATGAACACCACGTCGGAAAAGCCGGATTCGGTGTCGATCGTGAACATCACGCCGGCCGCGCCCAGGTCGGAGCGCACCATGCGCTGCACACCGGCCGACAGGGCCACGCCGGCATGTGCAAAGCCCTTGTGCACGCGGTAGGAGATGGCGCGGTCGTTGTACAGCGAAGCAAACACCTGCTTCATCCTGTGCATGACTTCGTCCAGGCCGAGCACATTCAGAAAGCTCTCCTGCTGGCCGGCAAATGAAGCATCGGGCAGGTCCTCGGCGGTGGCGGACGAGCGCACGGCAAACGATGCGCCGGGGTTGCCGGCGCTGAGCCGGGCAAATTCGCTGGCCAGCGCCTGCCGCAGTTCGTCCGGGAAGGGCTGGGCTTGCACCAGCGCGCGAATCTCGGCCCCCGCAGCCGCAAGGGCGTGCATGTCCTCGGTGTCGAGGCGGCTGAGCTTGGCATCGATGCGCTCGGCCAGCGCGCCGTGCTTGAGGAATTCGCGGAACGCATGGGCCGTGGTGGCAAAGCCCGTCGGCACACGCACGCCCTGCGGTAGCTGCGAGATCATCTCGCCGAGGCTGGCGTTTTTCCCGCCCACGGCCTCGACATCGGTCATTCTCAGGTTTTCAAACGGTACGACCAGGGCGGTCGGGCTGAAAAGTGCAGACATGGAAAAACTCCAGAAGTTGAAACCGGGTCTGCGCGCCGCCCCCTGGCACACCGGGGGCGGGCGGCCATGCACGGGCTGCGGCTTTGTCGTTGTGCTGGTGTGACGCAGTGCATGGTGAGAATGCGGGGGTGCATGGCGCGAATGCGGGGCAGGGATAATTCGTGCCGATTGTAGGCTCCGCCATCGGCGGCCGGCGCCGGGCCGGGGCATCGGCCAAGGCTTTGAACCCAAGGAATTGCATGCACTCGCGCACCGTATTTTTCGTCTCCGACGGCACCGGCATCACCGCCGAGACCTTCGGCAACGCCATCCTCGCCCAGTTCGAGATGAAACCGCGCCATGTGCGCCTGCCCTTCGTCGACACCGTGGACAAGGCCCACCAGGCCGTGCGGCAGATCAACCACTGCGGCGAAGTGGAAGGCAAAAAGCCCATCGTCTTTACCACGCTGGTGAACATGGAAGTGCTCAAGACCCTGCAAGACGGCTGCCAAGGCATGCTGCTGGACATGTTCGGCACCTTCGTGCACCCGCTGGAGCAGGAACTGGGCATCAAGTCGCACCACCGTGTGGGCCGTTTCAGCGATGCCAGCCACAGCAAGGAATACAGCGACCGCATCGCGGCCATCAACTTCAGCCTGGCGCACGACGATGGCCAGAGCCACCACGACCTGGCCGGCGCCGACGTGATCCTGGTCGGCGTCAGCCGCAGCGGCAAGACCCCGACCAGCCTGTACCTGGCGATGCAATGCGGCCTGAAGACCGCCAACTACCCGCTGATTCCGGAGGACTTCGAGCGCCGCCAACTGCCGCCGGCGCTGGAGCCGCACCGCAAGAAGATCTTCGGCCTGACGATCCAGGCCGAGCGGCTGGCGGAAATCCGCAACGAGCGCCGCCCGAACTCCCGCTATGCCAGCCTGGACAACTGCCGCGCAGAAATCGCCGGGGCCGAGGCCATGATGCGCCGCTCGAGCATCCGCTGGCTGTCGACCACCACCAAATCGATCGAAGAAATCGCCACCACCATCTTGCAGGAGCTTCGGCCCGAGCGGCTGGTGTACTGAAGGCCGAAAGCCCGCGCTATCCGGGCGTGCGACTGCGCAGGCGCCCGGCGCGCCGATGCCCTATGTCCCGGACCATGTCCAGGCTCAATTCGGTCATCGATCCAATGCACCCGTCGGCCAGCGCGAGCAACTCGTCGGTCAGCGCAAACTCGGGGCCGGGCGCGGCAATGATGCCCATGCCGGCGGCGTGCAGCGAGCGGATGCCGTTGCCTGAATCTTCCACGCCCAGCGCGTGCTGCGGTGCAACGCCGATTTTCCTGAGCACGTCCAGGTAAATGTCGGGCGCGGGCTTGCCCTGCGCCACATCGTCGCCGTAGGTGGCGGCCAGGAACACCCGGTCCAGGCCCGTCACCCGCATCACATGGGCCGCGATGTCGTTCGGCGAGCCCGAGGCCAGCGCCACCTTGTAGCGCGTCGCAACGCGCTGCACTGCGGCAATCGCACCCTCGCGCTCGGGCAGCCTGGCCTGGTACTTGCTCAGCAGGCGCGCCTTGATTTCGCGCGCGATGGCGGCCTCGTCCATGCCCAGTCTGTCGCGCAGTTGCAGGCGCTGCACCATGATGCGCGACCACATCGCGGTGTTGCAGCCCATCGTCGATTCTTGGTCTGCGGCGCTCCAGCACATGCCGTTTTCGGCGCAAAACTCGGTGCGCACCTGGCGCCAGATGACTTCGGAGTCGATCAGGACGCCGTCCATGTCGAAGACGACGGCTTCAATTTCAATGGCAGGCATGGGGTTCCTTCCGGTGGACGAGGCTGGCTCGGCAGCACGCCGGCAGCATCACGCCGACAGTTGGCGCTGCAGCGAGCGCGCCATCGATTGCAGGATCAAAAAGCAGGAGCTCGCGCCCGCGTCGAGCACGCCGATCGAGCGCGCTCCGAGCCGGGCCGAGCGGCCTACGCGCGCCTGTAGCGCGCGCGTGGATTCCTTGCCGGCTTCGGCCGCGTCGCGCATGGCATCGAGCGCTTGCGCGAAGTCCCGGCCTTCTTCGAGCGCCTGGCGGTAGGCGGCGCAGGCCGGCACCAGCGTGTCGATCAGCGTCTTGTCGCCCGGCTGCGCGTTGCCCATGGCCTGCACGTTCGCCACTGCGGCGGCCAGCGCCTGGCCGAACAGGGCGGCGTCGAGCTGCGCATGGTGCTCCAGCGTGCTGACGAAGCCCATGAAAAAGCGGCCGTACAGCGGGCCCATGGAGCCGCCGATGTCGTCCATCAGCGCCTGCGACAACTGCTCCAGCGCCTTGGGCAATTGCAGCGCCTCGGCCTCGCCCAACCGGTCGAGCCGCTCGCCGCACCCGGCAAAGCCCTTGCTCATGTTGATGCCGTGGTCGCCATCGCCGATCAACCCGTCGATCTCGCTCAGGTACTGGCGATGGGCGCAGATGGTGTCTATCAGTTCGCGCACCAGAGCGCCGCAGCGGGCCATGTCCAGCGCCGGCCCCTGCACGCTGCGGGCGATGCCGGGCTGGGGCCTGGCGGCTGGCCCGGTGGCCGCCGCCAGGCCCGCCTGCTGCCGCATGGCGGCGCCCGCCACCGGCAAGCCTGCCGGCGGGTGCGGCGCCAAGGCGGCCGATGGCTGCGGCGCGAAACCTGCCGATGGGTACGGCGCAGAACCTGATGGGCGCAGGGCGAGACCCACCGATTGGCACGGAGCGCCAAGGCAAGCCTGCAATTCATCGTCGAGCTTCATCAACGTCAGCGTCACGCCCATCATCTCCAGCGACGTGAAAAGGTTGCCGACCCTGTTGAACGCGACCGTGATGCCGGCGGCCTGCAGGCGCCGGGCGACTTCAGCATAGAGGATGTATTGCTCCATCAGCGGCGTGGCGCCCAGCCCCGAGACCAGCACCGCCACGCGGTCGCCGGCGCCAAAGGGCAGGTCGGGCAGCACCATGTCGAGCATCTGCTGCGCCATCTGCGCCGCGCTGGCCGTGGCGCACACGGCGACGCCGGGTTCCCCGTGGTGGCCGATGCCCATTTCCATGCTGCCGGCTTCGATCGTGAAGTTGGCCTTGCCCACCGCCGGGATGACGCAGGCCGACAGGCCGATGCCGACGCTGCGCGTGTGCTCGATGGCCTTGCGCGCGGCGGCGATCACCTCGGCCAGCGAGCCGCCCTGCGCCGCCTTGGCCGCCCCCACCTTCCACATCAGTATCTCGCCGGCCACGCCACGGCGGCGGCCTTCGTCGCCCCGGGGGGCGGAGGCCACATCGTCGTTGGCAACCACGGTCTGCACCGTGATGCCCTCGCGTTCGGCCATCCGGGTGGCCAACTGCACGTTCATGTTGTCGCCGGCGTAATTGCCGTACAGGCAGGCCACGCCGGCGCCGCCGTCGGCCGCGCGTATCGCGTCCATGAAGCTGCGGGCGGTGGGGGAGGAAAAAATCTCGCCAATGGCCACCGCGTCCAACAGGCCATCGCCCAGATAGCCCAGGAACGCAGGCTCATGCCCGGAGCCGCCGCCGGTGACCACGCCCACCTTGCCGGCCTGCGGCGCCGCGCGGCGCCGGAGCACGCGCGGGTTGTCGGTGGCGGCCACCGTGTCGGCATGGGCGAGCAACCACCCGGCCAGCATGTCTTCGACCACATGGTCGGGGTTGTTGATGACACGATTCAACGGCACGGCAGGTCTCCTATGGGTTGTGTGTTGGTTGTCTGTTTCATTTGTTCAAAGTTTGGTTGAATGTAATGGCTTGGGCTTGCTGCGCCGCGACGCGGGCACGCTGCAGGTGGACGGCGTTGCGGTCGATTTCGCCAGCCCGGCCGAGGCGCTGGCGGCCAGGATTTCCATCATCACGCAGGAGCTTTCGCCGATTCCGGGCATGACCGTGGCCGAGAACATCTTTCTCGGCCGCGAGCCGCGCAAGGCCGGCGTCATGATCGACTACAAGCGGCTGTTCGCCGTGGCCGGCGCGCTGCTGCAGCGGCTGCGCTTTGGCATCGATCCGCGCGCGCCGATGCACCGGCTGAGCCTGGCGCAGACCCAATTGGTGGAGATCGCCAAAGCCTTCAGCCATGCCAGCCGCGTGCTGATCATGGACGAGCCTACCTCGGCCATTGGCGAGCAGGAGGCGCAAACGCTGTTCCAGGCCATCCGTGGGGTCACGGCCCAGGGCGCGGGCGTGATCTATGTCTCGCACCGGCTGTCGGAGATTTTCGCCATCGCCGACAGCTACACGGTGCTGCGCGACGGCGACTTCGTCGAAACCGGCAGGCTGGCCGACATCGACCGGCGCCACCTCGTGCGCCAGATCGTCGGGCGCGAACTGCACGCCAGCGCGCACCAGCCAACGGGCCGCAGCGCGCCGGCGCTGCTCTCGGTCCAGGGCCTGGGCCGCGCCGGCGAGTTCGACGACATCAGTTTGCAGGTCGCGCCCGGCGAAGTGCTCGGCATTTACGGGCTGATGGGTTCGGGTCGCAGCGAGTTTCTGCACTGCGTCTACGGCATCACCGCGCCCGACAGCGGTTCGGTTCGGCTCGAGGGCCGGATCCTGCCGGCCGGCCGGCCGCACCAGGCCATACGCCGGGGCCTGGCGCTGGTGACCGAGGACCGCAAGGCCACCGGCCTGGTGCTGACCGCGTCGGTGGCCGACAACGTGAGCCTGGCGGCATTGCCGGCGCTGACCCGCGCCGGCGTGGTGCGGCGCGGCCGCGAGCGCGCGCTGGTGGCCCGCATGGTGGAGCGCCTGCGCATCAAACTGGCGACGCCGCGCATGGCCGTCTCGGGCCTGTCGGGGGGCAACCAGCAAAAGGTGGTGCTGGCGCGCTGCCTGGCGACCGATCCGCTGTGCCTGCTGTGCGACGAGCCTACGCGCGGCATCGATGAAGGCGCCAAACGCGAGGTCTATGCGCTGATCGGGCAGTTCACCGCCCAGGGTGGCGCGGCGATCGTGGTCTCGTCCGAAGCGCCCGAACTGCTGACCCTGAGCGACCGCATCGCCATCTTCAATAAAGGCCGGCTGGCACAAGTCGTTGCGGTCGCAGACGCCACGCAAGAACAATTGCTGCACCTGGCATCCTGAGAGCCTACGCCCCATGTCCACGCCGCCCACCTCGCCGTCCACCTCGCCGCCGGCCACGCCACTGGCCGCATCGCCGGCCACGCCAGCGCAGGCGCCGGCGGTCAGCGCCAGGCCAGCGCACCGCTGGCGCCATCTGCTGGCCGACTACGGCATCTTCATCGCCTTTGCCGTGCTGTGCGTGGTTCTTGGCCTCGCGCAAGAGAGCTTCCTGACCTGGGGCAACTGGGTCAACGTGCTGCGCCAGACCTCGATCAACGCCATCCTCGCGATCGGCATGACCTGCGTCATCCTGACCCGGGGCATAGACCTGTCGGTAGGCTCGCTGCTGGCGTTCTCGGGGCTGGTGGCGGCCAGCTTCGTCAGCGGCGACAACGTCAGCCTGGCGCTGGCGCTGGCCGGCGGACTGGGCGCCGGGCTGCTGCTCGGCATGCTCAACGGCGCGCTGGTGGCAAGGCTGTCGGTGCAGCCCTTCGTGGTCACGCTGGGCATGTTGAGCGTGGCCCGCGGCCTGACCTTCATCTACAACGACGGCATGCCGATCGCGGGCCTGGCGCCATCGTTTCGCTTCATCGGCCAGGGCATGATCGGCGGTCTGCCGGTGCCGGTGCTGATTCTGGCCGCCACCTTCGGGCTGTTCTGGTTCGTGCTCGAGTACACGGCCTTTGGCCGCTACATCTACGCCGTTGGCGGCAACGAGAAAAGCGCGCGCACCAGCGGCATCCGCACCAAGTGGGTGATCTTCTGGGTGTATGCGATCTCGGGCCTGCTGTCGGCGCTGGCCGGGATCATTCTGGCTGCGCGCACCACGTCGGCGCTGCCGCAGGCCGGCGTGGCCTACGAGCTGGACGCGATCGCCGCCGTCGTCATCGGCGGCACCAGTCTGAGCGGCGGCGTCGGCACGCTCAGCGGCACGCTGGTCGGGGCCTTGATCATCGGCGTCATCAACAACGGCTTGGATCTGCTGGGCGTGTCTTCGTACTACCAGCAGGTCATCAAGGGCGTGATCATCGTGGTGGCCGTGCTGCTCGATGTGTCGCGCAAGCAGCAGGGCTGAGACCCGGCACTGTCCCGGCATTGCCCCGTCAGTGTCCCGGCAAGGCCCCGGCAATACCCCCCGAAAAACCATCCCCCAACCCAAGGAGCACGAGTTGAAAACCATCATCCGACTGGCCGCGCTGGCGCTGGCGCTGTCCCTGTCCGCCACCGGGCCTGCGCTGGCCCAGCAGGCCAAGAAAACCTGGAAGGTCGGCGCTGCGGTGTACGGCCTGAAGGCCGAGTTCGCGCAGCTATGGGTGAATGCGCTGAAAAAGCACCCGCTGGTCAAGGACGGCACCGTCAAGCTCACGGTGTTCGACGGCAAGTACGACGCGCTGACGCAGAACAACCAGTTCGAGACCATGATCACGCAAAAGTACGATGGCATCCTGTTCGTGCCGATCGACCTGCAGGCCGGCGCCGATGCGGTGTCCAAGGCGGCCGAGGCGAACATCCCGGTGGTCGGCTCCAACGGCCGCGTCAACAGCGACAAACTGCTGTCGTATGTCGGCTCGAACGACGTGATCGCCGGCGCCATGCAGGCGCAGGCGGTCGTCGATGCGATGGGCGGCAAGGGCAACGTGGTGATCCTCGAAGGCCCGATCGGGCAGTCGGGGCAGGTCGAGCGGCGCCAGGGCAACCTGAGCGTGCTGGCCAAATACCCGAACGTGAAGGTGCTGGAAATGAAAACCGCGAACTGGTCGCGCGCCGAAGCGCTGTCGCTGACCGAGAACTGGCTCACCGCGCATGCCGGCAAGATCAACGGCATCATCGGCCAAAACGACGAGATGGCGCTCGGCGCGATCGAGGCGGTCAAGGCCAAGGGGCTGGACCCCAAGACCATTCCGACCGCCGGCATCGACGGCGTCAGTGATGCAGTGCGCGCGGTCAAGGCCGGCATCATGGCCAGCGTGCTGCAAGACGCCAGCGCGCAGTCCCAGGGGGCGCTCGACGTGCTGCTGCGCAAGCTGATCGGCGCCAGCTACAAGCCGCGCTCGGCCATGTGGGCACAGTACGGCGCGGCCGGCCTGCAATGGGACGACGGCGCGGCCCGGGCCTACAACATCCCGTGGACCCCGATCACGCTGCAAAACGCCGACGCGCTGCTGGCGCAACGCAAATGACGGCAAATAACGGCAAATAACGGCCCAACGGAGGCGACGCACATGCATTTCGAACAGGCATTCAAGCTCGACGGCCAAACCGCCGTCATCACCGGCGCCGCCGCAGGCATCGGCCTGGCGGTGGCCGAACTCTTTGCGCGCCAAGGCGCCACGCTGGTGCTGCTCGACCGCGACGCGGCGGTGCAGCAGGTGGCGCAGCGCCTGTCGTCCGGGGCCGGCGCGCAGTCTGTCGGCCTGGTCTGCGACGTGACCTGCTCCGACGCGATCGAGGCGGCCGTGGCGCAGGCCGTCGCGGTCAGCGGCCGCCTGGACATCCTGGTCAACAACGCCGGCGTGGGCCTGCTCGCGCCGGCGCTGGAAGCGACCGAGGCCGACTGGGACAAGACCATGGCCATCAACCTCAAGGCGCCTTTTCTGCTCGCGCGTGCCGCAGCCCGCGTGATGCAGCGCCAAGGCCGTGGCCGCATCGTCAACCTGGCCTCGCAGGCCAGCGTGGTGGCGCTGGAGCGCCATGCGGCCTATTGCGCCAGCAAGGCCGCGCTGGTGGCCATGGGCCAGGTGCTGGCCATCGAATGGGCGCCCTACGGCATCACCGTCAACGCCGTCTCGCCGACCGTGGTCGAGACCGCGCTGGGCAAGCAGGCCTGGTCCGGCGCGGTGGGCGAGGCGATGAAGAAAAAAATCCCCGTCGGCCGCTTCGCGCAGCCCGATGAAATTGCCGCCGCCATTTTGTACCTGGTCAGCGGCCATGCCGGCATGGTCACCGGCGCCAACCTGCTGATCGACGGCGGCTACACCGTGCAATGAAAACCCCCATGAAAATCGCCATCGGCTGCGACGAGGCCGCCAACGCCATGAAAGACTGCCTGAAGGCCGCCTTGCTGGCCCAGGGCCACCAGGTGACGGACTTCGGCACCCATGACCACCAGCCGGTGCTGTACCCGGACATCGGCATCGCGGTGGCGCAGGCCATCGCGCGCGGCCAGGCCGAGCGCGGCCTGCTGCTGTGCGGCACCGGCATCGGCATGGCGATTGCAGCGAACAAGGTGCCGGGCATCCGCGCCGCGCAGGCGCACGACACCTACAGCGCCGAGCGCGCCGCGCTCAGCAACGACGCGCACATCATCACCCTCGGCGCGCGCGTGATCGGCATCGAACTGGCCAAGAGCATCGTGCAGACCTTCCTGGCCGCGCAGTATGTTGCCGGGCCGCGCTCACAGCCCAAGCTCGACGCGCTGGCCGCGCATGAGCAGCGGCTGCGGCAGGCCGGAGACAGCGGCTGACCCCCCGGCACGACCTGTGTGACCGCGCCATGCGGCGTATATGACGACCGATGCCACCCGTTCCCGCAGCGCCGCCCCGAGCATGTCGACCGAGGAGTTGACGCGCCTGGCCACGCTCTACTTCATCGACGGGCAAACCCAGGACGAGTTGTCGCGCCGCCTGGGCATCAGCCGCGCAACCGTGGGCCGCATGATCAAGCGGGCGCAGGACCTGGGCATCGTCGAGATCCGCGTCAGGCACCACCCGACGCTCACGGTCGACCTGGAGCGCGAACTGATCGACCACTTCGGCATCAGCCGCGCGCTGCTGTCGGTAGACCACGCCAACCCCGACAAATGCCGCGCATTGCTGGCCGGCCTGGTGGCGACCTGGCTGGACCGCAACCTGAGCGACGGCGCCATCGTCGCAGTGGGCATGGGGCGCAACGTCAGCGCGGTCAGCGAGCACGCGATGAGCGCCACGCGCCGCGCGGCCACCTTCGTCTGCGCCATCGGCGGCAGCTACCGGGGCGGCGAGACCATGAACCCCGACCATATCTGCCGCCGGCTGGCCGCGCGCTTCGGCGGTGAAAGCCAGACCCTGTACGCGCCGGCCATGATCGACGACGCGGCGGTGCGCAGCGCGCTGCTGGAAAACGACACCGTGCGCCAGAGCCTGGACAAGGCGCGCCGGGCCGATGTGGCGCTGGTCGGCATCGGCGACATGAGCGAAGACAGCAACATGGTGCGCATGGGCTGGTTCAGCGCGCAGGAAATCAGCCAGGCCAAGCGCGCCGGCACCGTCGGCGACATGATGGGCTACGACTTCATCGACATCCACGGCCAGCCGGCAAAAACACCGATACAGGACCGCGTGATCGGCCTGAGCGCCAACGACCTGCGCCGCATCCCGAACGTGATCGCGATCGCCGCCGAATCGAGCAAGGTCACGGCCATGCTCGGCGCGCTGCGCACCGGCACCATCGACACGCTGGCGACCACCGCCAGCAACGCCATCGCCGTGCTGCACCTGAACGACGCGACCACGCAGCGCGCACCATCGGGTTTGGGCCGCCGCGTGCAGCCATCCAAAGCCGCCCGGTCGATTTCTCATGATGTACGTGCTGGACACCAACGTAGTGTCCGAACTACGCAAGGTGCGGCTTGGCAAGGCCGATGCGGGCGTGACGGCATGGGCGCAAAGCGTCGATGCCGCCGACCTCTTTGTGTCGGCCATCACCATCATGGAATTGGCGCTTGGCGTTTCGTCGATCGAGCGCAAGGACGCGACCCAGGGCGCCATGCTGCGCTCGTGGCTGGAGCAGCAAGTGCTGCCCGAATTTTCCGACCGCACCCTGCCTGTCGATACCGCCGTGGCACGGCGCTGCGCCCGGCTGCATGTGCCCGACAAGCGCGGCGAGCGCGATGCACTCATCGCGGCAACGGCCCTTGTGCATGGCATGACGGTGGTCACCCGCAATGTGGGCGATTTCAGATTCACAGGCGTGATCGTCCTCAACCCCTGGAATGGCTGATTTCATTTCCAAATCGTTCGTGCACGCGAAGCGCAGACAGTACGAATGTATGGCAAGCGACGCCGGCAAATTGCACGGACGATACAGGAATGGAATGGGCACAGCACTGATTTCGGCTTGGCGTGCTTTGAATTCCGTTTTCTGACGCGATCCCGGGCTGGTCTTTTCTTGGCAGCTTCGGGGGAGCAATGGAACAAAATGGAACAGCCCATCGACTTATGGTGTCCTCCAAGTTACTGACTGCCGAGTCATCTTGGCAAACCGTTTTCCGTTAATCGCCAACGAGCGAACGGCTGCAACGCAGGCGCGGCGCCGTCATCACCCGCCGGGTTTGCCAGCGGGTTGTCAGGCATCAGCCATTGGCGCCTGCGCAACCCTCAGTGCCCTCTCAGTACCAAAAGCCATTGGACTCGGCCTGCGGCTGCGCCTGCCCGACGATGGACAGCGGCATCTTCGCTGCTGCGCCAAAGGCGGTGATGCTGCCATTGGCCAGTCCGTCGGCATCGTACTGGCCGCCGTCCTCGATCTGAAAGTCCAGCCGCGTGCGCCCGCCTTCGCTGGCCACCTTGCCGCCGTAGGGTTCGCTGGCCAGGTTCACCCAGGTGCCGGTGCCGTCCTTGACCCAGAAGCCGTTGACGCCGAGCGCCGTGTCTACGTACAGGCTGAAGCTCTCGGTGCTGCGGCCTTCGGTCAGGCCGACCTTGAATTGCGTCAGGCCGAGCGGCGCCTCCATGCCCTTGGGCTGACTGGTGGGGGGTTCGTTGAACGCCATTTCGCTGATGCGCGCGTTGCTGTCGGGGATCAGCTTGCCGTCCCGGCTGCCGGCCACCAGGGTCTGGTCGCGGGTTGAAGCGATGGCGATCTGCTGGCTATCCTGGACATCGTCGCCGTTGCCGTCGCCATCCCGGCCGGCCGAGCCATCGGGGCGCAGCAGACCGGGGGCCAGTTCCTCCTGGACATTGAGCACACTGTCGTGGTCGGAGTCCCGCGTCGACGTATCGTCGTCAAAGTACTTGGGTGATTTACGACGGTCGGGGTTCGTTCTATTCGTACCTGTACCTGTGCCCGTCTCAGTTCCCGTACCCGTCTCCGTACCCGTCTCCGTACCCGTCTCCGTACCCGTCTCCGTACCCGTGCCAGTCCCCGTCCCCGTCCCCGTCCCCGTCCCCGTCCCCGTCCCCGTCCCCGTCCCCGTCCCCGTCCCCGTCCCCGTGCCAGTGCCAGTGCCAGTACCAGTACCAGTCCCCGTGCCCGTGCCCGTTTCCGTCGGAGCCGGGCTGAGGTTGGTCACCAGCCTGGCTGCGAAACTGGCCGCGTCGTGGCCGCTGCCGGCCTCCTGCACCGCTTGCAGGTCGTCGCCGGTGCTGGGGTCGTTGTAGGCGACGGTCACCAGTTGGTCCCGGAACACGGCGTTGGCCAGCGTCAGCGTGACGGTCTTGGACGCTACATCCACGACCACGCCGGTGACAGCGTTGCGCACGCCACCGACCAGCACCACAAAGGCATCGTTGGGCGCGTTATGTGCCTGCTCCGGGTCCAGCGCGGTTTCATCGCTGTAGCGCAATACCAATTGCCTGCCGTTCACCGTGGCGTCGTTGACGACAAAGACCTTGGTGTCGATGACGATGGAGTTGTTGAATGACACGGCACCCGTGCTGGTGTTGCCGACGCGATCTCCGATGCCGTCCAGATTTATTCTGATCGAGCTGCTGGTGCGCGACAGGTTGACCGTGGGGGTGAAGGTGGCTGTCCAGATGCGGCTGTTGGAGCCGGCAACCGGCGTCGGGTCGCTCACAGAACCGTTGGGGATTTGAAAGGTGCCTTGGGTGACGTTACTGACGCTCTCGCTGAAGGTGAGGGTGACGGTGGCGGTTTCGCCAGCGGTGAGGCGCTGTTTGTCAAACATGGCGCTGGTGAGATAGGCCTCCTGGGTGTCGATCTCGTAGTTGCCGCTGGTGTGGTTGCCCGTTGCGGCGTGCCCTGTGGCGTCACGGATGGTATGGAGGTTGCGCAGGCTGATGGTGTTGGTGGCATCCTCGATGCCCGCAGCGGCCGTGTAGGTGATGGTGTAGGTGCGGCCGTCGGCTGAGCTGTTCAGCGCTCCTATCCGGTTGCTGCCATAGGGCGTGACATGGGCGTTGCTGAAATCGATGTTGTCTGCCGTGAAGCCGGTGACTGCCTCGTCGAAGGTGATGGTGACGGTGACCTGGCGGTTGTTTTTCGTGACGGGGTTGGGTGTAACGACAATGGTGGAATCGGGCGGCTTGTTGTCGATGTTGTAGGTGACGAGGGGGGTTGCGTCGCCGAACATGCCCGCGTTGCCCGCGATATCGCTGAGGCCGGACATGTTGACCCCGATCTGCAGGCCCTTCACGTCGGTGTTTGGCGCCAGGTTCACCGGGGCCCTCAGATCGACCCGCCAAGTCGTGCCGTTGTCGGTGGTGCGCAGGTTCTCCAGCGTGCCCCTGCCCGGCGCTATCGTCAGGTCATCCGTTGTGAAGGTGGTCTGATTTATCCGCTCGTGGAAGGCAAAGGTGATGGTGGTTACTTGGTTGGCGCTGGTTAAGTTGGGGTTATCGATCGTGTGGGTGCCCACGAGAGTGGGCCGCTTGGTGTCAATGTCGAAGGTGTCGCTGAGTACCTCCTTGGCCTCATAACGGCGCCCGTTGCTGTCAGTAAAGGCGGTGGTGACTTTGTAGCGGATTCGGTTGCCGGTGACCTCTGTTTCCCGGTCGGGGATGAAGGTGGCACACCACTGGCCTTCACTGCGCGTGTACCGCCAATCGTCCCTGATGTGGCCATTGGCCTGATATTTCTCTACCCCCACAGCGTTTTCGCGCTTGGCATCGACGGAAATGTCGAATGTGAAGCGGATTTCCATTGTTTCGCCGATTGTCAGCGTGCGGTCGTCAATCAGTCTGATGCGGTCAGTCAAGGCCATGGTGCCCTCTTTCGTCAGGAGTCAGGATGAGGAGATCGATCGGGTTCCGGTCATCCGCCGTGGTCGGCACCACGGCGCAAGCTGTGTCGGTGATGTCCCTTTTCCGCTCGGCAACGGTGTGACATCTTTGACAACTGGAAACGTCCAAAGTATATATGTTACGTAGTCCGTAAGACGATTTCTTGGTCACCAATTTGTATCAATTTGATCTTCAACAATTATGAAAACGACCACCATCCGTCAGCAATCCGGTCAGCGCAGACCACTGCCAACGGCAGTGCCCGATCTGCCAGCGGCAGCGCCCGATCCATTCGACCCTGACCCTTCGAGCAAAAGCCGCCGGGCCAACGCGCCAGCAACGACGCAGCAGCAGCCCGGCCCAGCAGCGCACCGCTGAACGGATCAGATGGCAAAGGCCAAAACCGGACGCCCAAAACCGGGCGCGGCAGCGCCGGCAAGCAAGCCGGCGCCGCCCGCAGGCATGGCCGGGTCACCCCCGGCGAGGCCGTGGCGCCGACCGGAGCGGGTCGCTACACGCTCTGGGCATTGGCGCGCACTGCTCCGGCGCGGCACGCGGAAACCGGCCTCGGCGGCGGCCGGGGGATGTGCCATGCGCTGCGCCGATGGGCTTGCGCAGGCGGGTTCGGGCGCCGGCATCCGGCGGGCGGGGGGCTTGGCCCGATGCAGGATCAGCGCACCTGCGCCTGGCGAAATTGCTCGGCTTCCCAGTGGGCCAGGGCCTGGGCTTCCTCGTCCGGCAGGTAGACCGGCGCGCCGGACGGCGGCAGGCGCTGCAACACATCGGCCAGGCAGGTGAGCATTTCGCACGCGGCTTCGGACAGGTCGTCGCGCAGCAGAACGCCGCGCCCGGGCACGGCGATCAGCGGTGCCGGCCCCGCGCTGCGGCGTTGCGCACGCAGCCAGTCGCTCAGCGCCGGCCCGCCACGCGCCAGCGCAGCAGGGGCGACGCTCATCTGGTGCCCGAGGAACACCACATGGTCGGGATAGAGCACGCCGCGCACGGCGCGCTCCAGGTTCACGGGGTCGGTCGCCACCGCATGGCCGCGCGCGTTGCCGGGCAGCCGCCAGCCGGTGGCTGCGGCATCGAGCGCCAGGCCGGCGCCATCGGCAGCGGGCGCGGCGCGCACGGGCCGGCGCAGGCGGCTTGCGACCTCGGCCAGTCGTTGCTCGGCGTGCAGCACCGAAGCGCCGCCCACCACCAGGCCGTGGTTGCCCAGCAGCAGCACATCGATCGACGGCGGCGCATCCACCGACCGCTGCGCCGGCAGCCCATCCACCGGCGGCGGCACGGGCAGCCCATCCTCCGGTGGCTGTGCCGACGACGCATCCATCGGCGGCTGCGCCAGCCGTTGCGCCACCGCGCGCGTGAGCGGCAGTCCGGGCCGGTGGTAGTCGACCCAGCCCCAGCGGATGCCGTCCAACAGCGCGGCCAGCGCGGTCTGCGCGCCGGGTTGCACGGCCCAGGCGATGGCATCGACCGAATGCACATGCAGCACCACCCGGTGCGGCATCAGCGCATGCAGCGTGGTTTCTATCGAGGGGCGCAGGCCGGCCGCGGTTTGCGCGTGCAATAGCGCCGGCCCCACCGGGTCGGCTGCGCCGGCGGCCACCAGCGCGCGCACCCGCGACAGCGACACCGGCACGAACATCGGCCGCTGCAGCGCATCGCGCAGCCACAGCCCGGAGGCTTTGACCCACAGGCAGTCTTGCTCCTTGATGGAGCTGTTGCCGCCTGCCGCCTGTATCAGCAGCGGATCGCTGCCCAGGCGCTGCGAGGCTTGGGCCAGCCGCCGGACGGCCGGCGGGTCTGTCAGGAATCGCATGGCTGGTGTACTGTAATGATTGAATAAGTAGTAATTCTCCGAGTGGGGTCGAAGTACTTCCACTGCACGGACTTGGCTTGCTCGTTGTACTTGCGGATGTAGCGCATGGGCTTTCTCTTGAGATCGGGTACCGAGGTGAATACGCCGCGAGCGATCACGTCGCGCTCGATCTTGGCGAACCACAGCTCAACCTGGTTGAGCCATGGCACGGTCATGTGCGAGATGTCGCCACCAAGTTCGGCAGCGAGCTTGCGCGTGGACCAGTGCGTGGAGCCATCGGCGGGCTTGTGCTTGGTCGTGCGCGCCAACACACGCGCCTCCAGGCGGTCGGTGACCTTGTAGCGCTGGCGACCGGCATGGCGAGAAAACAAGCCTGCCAAACGGTCTGCGGCAAAACGCTTGCTCCAGAGAGCAATGTAGCTGTCATTGCCATCGAGCTTGGCCCTGATGGCGCTCCAGGTCAGTCCCTCGGCAAGCCGCAAGATCAGACGCGCACGACGCGCCAAATCCGCCCGAACGGACCTTCCATTGGCTTGCTGCCGCAGTTCCACGACTTCGGCTTCGGTCAAGTTCATCGTGTCCTCGAAGGAGGTAATTTTCCTATCTATTTAAACGCTATGGCCCACTAGAAGTCACATCTCCCGCCGGGGACGTCCGCTGCTGGTGCCAGTGAACGACGACATATAAAAAATCCTCTTCGAAAAGCCTAAAATACAAAAAAACATGGCTCCCTACAGATTTTTCGAGGTGATCGATGGTCGGGTACGAATTCTTGCTGTCAAAGATCCCGTTGCGCATGCCGGAACTGGACAAGCCCGCCCGGATCAAGCCAGTGACCCGTGTGGAGGAGATGGCCGACCTGATCGCGATACCCAAGGCGATCGCGCCCGCCACCGACTCCATTCTCCCGCACCTGCTCTTCGCGCTGAAGCACGAGTCGGTGAAATTGGCAATCCTGCATGAGGCGCTGCGGCTGCTGCCGGCCCAGGACATCGTCGACGCCATCGTCGACGCGCCGGCGGGCGCCTACGTGCGCCGCGCGGCCTACCTATGGGAAAAGGTCCATGGCGTCGAGCTGGATCTGCCGCTGGCCGGGCCTGCGGGCAACTATGTCGACTTCTTCGATTCGAAGGTGTACTTCACCGGCCAGGTCTGGGAGCGCAGCCAGAAGTACCGGATCAATTTCAACGGCATCGGACCCTACGAGTTCTGTCCAGTCGTTCGGCGCGATGACGAGCTCGAGCAGGAGGGCGAGTCCATCCTGCGCTCGTTGCGCGAATGGGCGACGGCGCCGGAGAACGAGCCGCTGATGGACCGGGTGATGGCCTGGGCCTACCTCAGCGAGACCCGCGACTCCTATGCCATAGAGAACGAAGTGCCGAGCCCGGAGAAGGAAGAGGCGTTTCTGCAGGCGATGGCGCATCTTCGTGACCGCGCGCCGCTGACGGAAGGCTACCTGGTCGGACTGCAGAACGCCGTCATCAGCTCGCCTCTGCGGGCAGAGAGGGGCTTGCGCGGTACCCAGAACTGGCTGCAGCGTGGCGGGCGCGGCGCGTTGGCCGTCCGCTATGTCCCACCTTCGCCGGAGCACATGCTGCCCTTGATCGACGGGCTGATGCGCATGGCGAACGCCGAGGACGACGTTCCTCCGCTGATCAAGGCGGCGCTGGTGAGTTTCGGCTTCGTCTTCGTCCACCCCTTCATGGACGGCAATGGCCGGCTCTCGCGGCTGCTGGCGCACCACTGCCTGCACATGAAGGGGGCGCTGCCGGACGTGAAGGGCAGCCCGGCCATCCTGCCGCTGTCGGTGGCCATGAAGCAAGAGGAGCGGCGGTACCTGGCTGCGTTGGAGAGCTTCAGCAAACCGGCGCGTGCGCTGTGGGACGTGCAGTTTATCGGCGACGGAGACTTCGTCTTCGACTTCCGCTCTACGCCGATGGTCTATGCCCACTGGTCGGGAGCCCATGCCGCGGCCTTCGTGACCCGATGCGCGCGTGTCGCATTGCAGCAGTCCCTTGTCGATGAGGCGCAGTACCTTCAGGCCTACGATCTGGCCTATGAGCGTATCGACAAGCAGTTCGACCTGCCGAACCGGACGATCAATCTGCTGATCCAATGGATCCACCGGAACAACAACAAAATGCCGGAGCGGCGCAAGACGGCCAAAGAAGTGGCCTCTGTCCTCTCCGCAGAGGAGCTGAGCCGGATCGAGGCCATCGTCGCGCAGGCCTTTGCGTCCCATGAAGGAGGCCCTGCCCAGGAAGAGCACTGAGCCTGGATGCGTCCTCGCCGGCGTGCGCTCGAGGGAAGAAGTGGTGCTTGCAGCCGGATGTTCGCAACGGCAGTTGCCCCCGCAATGCCTTGTAGCCGCCCATGGGCTTGACTGCCAGTGGACTGTAATGATTGAGTCAGTAGCAATCCTCCGAGTTGGGTCGAAGTACTTCCACTTCACGGACTTGGCTTGCTCGTTGTACTTGCGGATGTAGCGCATGGGCTTTCTCTTGAGATCGGGTACCGTCTAGACGAAGAACATGCTCAACTCCAGCGAGGCAGCAAGGCGAACTGGGCGACCAGCGTTTCGCCCGGCGCCAAACTGGCGCCGCCCAGGTCCGCTGCAGAATGCTCGGCGCGCAGGTTGACCCAATCGGTGCACTGACTGACCGGCTCTGCGCAGAAGTGG
>Ga0081606_1000109_pt1 | contig 56393 bp, 49 predicted proteins | sample EareggfetidaYelm_FD_71127 | JGI IMG/M metagenome (GOLD analysis project Ga0081606, IMG submission 71127) | Earthworm egg capsule microbial community from the University of Washington, USA - E. fetida Yelm (SPADES assembly) (version 2) | ecosystem: Host-associated > Annelida > Reproductive system...
TTGCCTTTTCTTTCAGTTCTTTATCTATATGATGAAGTACTATTTTTTTTAATTCCATGTATGTTTGTTTTTAAGTCTATTTTTTATTTTCAAATTTGGAAGTGATCCCACTAGTTATCCTAAAAAACAATGTTTTTAAAAAACATATTATTGTGCATTTTTACGTAAAAGCCATTAGGATATATAAATTGTTTTTTTCGATAAAATTTCAGATACCGACAGTATAAATCTCCTCACCTTCCAATCGCCTTCAACACCCTATCCTCCTGAATCAACACATCCCGCATCAGCAAATTATGTGGAAACACCTTCATTTTAGAATTTTTAAAACCCAGTAAAATCTTCATCAGCGACGAAGCCGTAATCAGCGACAGGTTCAATTCATATTCCAGTCCGCAGTCCTTGATAAAATCATCCGAAAACTCAGCGCGATTAACAACGATTTGACCACCTTGTACTCTCTACTAATTTCGGATATCGCTATTGGCGTTTTCCCTGTAAATACTTCAAAGCGCTCACCACTTTCGGAATGTCCTTTACCTTTGCTTCCGTCCAAAAATATTTATCCGGAAAGAATGAATTGTTTAAAATAACCGAGAATACCTGGCGGCTGTCATATACTTCAAATTTCAAGGTCAACTCTTCGCAATTGAAAATGTACTTTACGGTTTTCTTTTTTCCTGCGGATACATCAAGATTTGGAACGACATATTTTTCAAACCAGGTGACGAGGTCGTCTATTTCTTCCATGCCTACCCAAGCGTCTCTTTACCCCAATACGTATTCATTCCTTGCGTATTAGTAATGAAAAGGGATTCTACCTGCAAGCCAAACATCGATGTGTTCAATTTCAGGTCGATGATTTCAGAAGGATAAAAACTGACATTTTCACCCAGCCCGGATTTGAAAGTGGCTTTTTCATTTTCGTCCATATTGATCTGGACATAAGACGAGCGGTTGATAAATTGAGAGGCGGTCGACAGGTTCTTGTCCTGTGCATTACAATAAAGCGCTGCAAGCAGCATGAAGAAAGTAAGATTCTTTTTCATATTTGTTTTGGTTTGTTGGTTAATTCCATGCGCTGCGCGTAAATGCTACATGCTATGCACAAGCAAACATACCTTTCAAAAGGCATAATGTTTTACGGTTTTCCGTAATGGAAAACAGGCTATGGAAATTTTGTGTTGCCTACGGCGGTGTGTACTATGGATTGGGGAATCCGGTGGCTGGCGTTTAATGATGCGGATGAGGTGGTATTTGCCGCTAATGTTTGACAAGGATAGGGAATTTTAATTAATAATGAATAATTAATAGTTAATAATTTTGAAATGTGAGGGATCGTTGTTAATGGATAATTGATAATTTCTTTAGGAAGTAAAAGGGATAAGGCAAAAGGCACAAGATCGTTGTAGTAATTCTTGAATGGATTGTTGATTATAGCTGAGTTCCGTGCTGCTCTGCTTCTACCGAACATAAGTGGCTAAGTAGTTTGAATTATGGTTTATTAGCATTTTAATTCTTCAGACAATGTTATATTGACATAAGGTATAATTAACTTATAATCAACTATCTATAAGAATGTACTGTCATTTTTTAACAATATTACATTGTCTGTCGGATTTATTTGTAATTCGTCGATTTAACAACTCCTATTTTAACATAATTTCTACTTTTATGGTGTTGGCAATACCACTTCGGCCGATAGCGCGGACTTGCAATCCGTGTTTTTAACTAATCCGTTCATAAACGACATGCCGGCTTGAATGATTTTTTGCCCGCAGCTGTCGATGCCAGGGTTTTATTTTTTCCTTGGTCTGAATCCATTCACAATGTCGAGGTTTTTCTGTAGCGAACATTAGCATTTAGAATGGTAGCGCTTGTGTTGAAGAATATTATTTGCATTATAGTTTTGAGCGACAATTAATCGCATATTTCAAAGTGATGTGTGATTTTCTAAAAAATCGCTGAAATAGCGCAATAACGTTGGATTAATTTAGTTCAAAAATAAAACCTTATGAAAATAGTGTTTCCCTATTTATTACATTTTTCTATATTTTAAAGTAGCACATAACCAATTTTAAAACAAACACTTATGAGAAACTCATTCCTTATTTTGTGTAAGACAATTGTATTGTTTTGCACCATGAATTCGTTTTGTCAAAACCAAACTTCAACTGTAAATACAATCATGAAAGAAGAAATTGATAAAGTTGCGAAAACAAAAAAGACAACAACCACAGAAGTTACCACAAATTTACTTCCTCCATATGGAATTACCACAAAAGTAACCATAGATATAAAAAATCTTACTGATGAAGAATTAACTACTGCGAAAGATAGAACAAATACTACTGACGTTGTCAATACTACTGATAAAGCAATCCCAAATGTTGAAACCGATTATCAAAAGTTTAGAAGTTTAAATATTTATATTTTAAAATCAGAAGTCAAAGATAACTATTATCAGTATACGTATTTCGACTTTAATAATGACAAAACTAAAGATGATGTAATTAGTATGTTTGTTTGCCCTATAACTGAAAGGCGATCTACTACACATTTTCAATTGTCAGGAATTGGTTACTTAAATGCACCAATATCATTAGTTACTATTCCTTTTAAAATTAGACCGAGTATTCAAGATAGAGGTCAAAAAACAATAGCATCAACTAATATCGGCATTTCTGTTCCGCTAATTGCTGGAACGTGGGATAGATTATTCGCAGATTCCGGAACTTCAAAACACATATTGTCACTAAACTATTTTGCTGCACCGTCAATTGAAGAAATTGATGCAGATATGAGCAATGGCAAAGTTCTAGCGAAAAAAAGTACAATGGTGTTGTCATCTGGCTTATCTGTCACTTATATGTACAATGACATTGCGTTTTCATTTATTCCAATTGGAGGTGATTTTGGACTAAATTCAGTTGGAAAAAATTGGGTGTATAATGGTCGTTATTGGTGGGGTTTTGGTATAGGAGTAACGCCAACACTGCTGTGGAGAATATTTAAATAAATATACTACAAACCACACATAACAGCCCGTACGCGGATTACGCTAGTTTACGGCAAATTGACAGTTGTTTTTTACGAAGAAAGTTTTATCTTGGCTGAAGAACTCAGTTAGCTGGCATCGCGAATTTGCTTACCGGCGACACGTTGGGAGAAAGCTGGAGAAATTCGGTTATTAACAATCGTCACAAATTCTTTCGTATTTTTAAATTGAAAATTTATTGGACAAAATTTACGAAAAACGAGTTGCAAAATATTTTTGACTATTATAAAATCAACGACAGTTTAACGGTTTCAAAAAATTTAGTTTCTGGAAAGTCAATTGTATTTTAAAAAAAATTTCTATATTCGGCAGCAACTCAATGATGTCATTTATCTGCATGGGCTGCCAACGCAACAATCAGCACATATGAAACTACACCGCTTGCTTTTTACGATCTTAGCCTTTTCATTATCCAGTCAAGCCATATCCCAGATTTGCTTTGGTTCTTACCAAAGTGTCTACCTTGGTGACGGTTCGACCGCAATGGCAAGAGCAGACCTTAACAATGACGGAAACATTGACTTGGTCACTACGGAAACTGTCACCAATAAGGTTGGGGTGCTGTTTGGAAACGGTTCCGGCGGCTTTACGACAGCTAACTTTCCGGTTGGTACACATCCGAGAAGCATTGCCTGCGGTGACTTTAACTCCGATGGAAATATTGACCTGGCGGTCGCTTGCGATGACCAGGTAAAAATTGGGACGAATGATGGTACTGGGAATTTTACATTGTCCAATTTGATTTCAGCTACTGGTACGCCGCTGGCGTTAACAACTGCAGATTTTAATTCTGATGGAAAGATAGACATTGCTATTTCTAAGCCGAACGAGGTTCAGTTATTTAAGGGAAATGGAAATGGGACATTTAATTCAAGCGGGCGGTTTCTTACCGGATCAAACCCGTATGCGTTAAAAGTGGGCGACTTTAACAATGACACCAAACTTGATATTGCCACCATAAATATCGGAGGCTCTGTCACCGTAGGGTTCGGTAACGGAAATGGTCTGTTTTTGAGTACCAGTACTACACCTGTGGCAATCAACGGGCATTCACTGACGTTAGCTGATCTTAATGATGACGGAAACCTTGACATTGTCACTGCGCACGATACATCGAGCACGATAAGTGTCCTTCTCGGTAATGGCCAAGGCACCTTCACAGCCACCAGTTTCGGTATCGGTTTGACACCCACTAGTATTGAGAGCGGCGACTTGAACAACGACGGGCACATTGATTTGGTCACAGCCAACTACGATACAAATAACGTCTCTGTACTACTGGGGAATGGGGCGGGAAACTTTCCGACAAACATTACTCTGGCGGGTGGCTCGCGTCCCTGGCCTGTGTTAATTGAAGATTTTAATGGCGACGGAAAATCCGACTTTGCGATAGGAAATGCCATAGAGTATGTCCGGGTATTCCTGAACACTGCTCCTACCGTAAACATCACCCAGGTTGGGGATACGCTATTTGCAAATGGAGTTGCGACACAATTGCAATGGATTGATTGTGAAACCAATACCGTTATATCCGGAGCAACCGGATCGCAGTATACGCCGGACAGTCCCGGTACTTTTTCAGTACAGGTCCAAAACGGCAGTTGCGTGTACAATGCCGATTGTTTTGCGATGTCAAACCTTGGCGTCAGCAAATTTAATGTTCTTCTGTTGCCGCAAGTGGTCCCGAATCCGTCGGACGGTTTTTTTGTAATACAAAATTATAACTTTGACGGCGCTGAAATCGAGATTTATAACTTATTGGGAGAAACTATTGATTTTGCATCCGAGTGGGAAAGTTCAAATTCACTTAAAATTACCATAAAAAGCCCCGTACCGGGATTGTATTTCTTTAGGGATAACCATGGAGGGAATAAAACTTTGGGGAAGATTATGCTGAAATAAGAAATCTTCAAAAGCTTGTGATGCACTCAAATAAACCATTTACAGTCTAATAAAAATAACTCGTGAAAAATAAAGCCTTCTACCAATAGAGAACTGTGCTAAAAAACAAACATTTTGACTAGTTTTTTATCATTGCCAAAATGCTTCGATAACCCCCATTATAATTACTTGCGGATTTTGCAATTAAAAATTTGTTTCAATAATTCATTATACACAGCTATCAATGCCAGTTCTTAAAGCTACATTTAAAAACATTAACTAATTTATTGTTAGTGTATAGTTTTATTGCGTTTGTTTATTAGGGAGAAAGTTTTATCTTGGTAGGGAACTCCAAACGAAATAATGCAATTGGAATTGGCTAACATTAAATATCAAAATTTTAATCTAAATTAGTAACTTAAATTTTGACCTTGTTGAATTAAGGTCTTGAATCCATCCTAAACAAACACAACATGGCAGAAATTACAATCATAAACCACGAAGAAGAAAACCAAGACCCGAAAAATTTTTCGAAGGGTTATCTTACTTTACCATTTGAAGGAGATCAATTTAAAGATTTTATATCTGGATTACTTGGTAAGCCTCAAAGTATAACCAAATCTATAGTTGGAAATTTTGAAATCCACATGGACGACTTGCAAAGTCTTTTTAATCTTGTAAACCAAAGGATTACTCAGCAAAATATGGGACGTTTAATCCAATTTACTGCCAAAATACACTTCAATGATAAATCTTCGGTTCAATTAGGTAGTTATGAAGAACTACTTACATACAATGAAGTAAAACCTATTATTTCAAATGCTGTCGAGTTAAGTTGGGATTATCTAATTCAATTTAGTGACAAAACACATCCAGAAAAACAAAGTATCGAAGTTACATTTTCAGCGCATAGCAGAGCATATCGATCTACATACTTTAGTGAACTTGGAGAAATTAACATCAGTATATATCATACTGCTAGAAGTTGGGGATCTGATATAGAGGCAATGCTAACAAATCAAGTTGTTTCACTGTTAAAACCTGAAAATAAGATTAAAAGATTTATTCGTGTAAATGGTTCAGGAATAGGCCTAATATCGGGCCTACTTTTCTTTTTAATAACCTTGATAGGCGCTTATCAAGCTTCAACAAATTTCATAGCAACAGAAATTAATAAAGTTAAATCGTTTACAAATTTGAAAGCACACTCTGCGGACGAAAAATTAGATTTTCTAACATCGTATGTGGCGAGCGGCACTTCCTCACAGCATTACTTTAAGGTTGGAATCTTTATACTAATAATGCTCGTTGTTTCCGTAATTGTTGGTATTTGGATAAGCGCTAACGCCGAGGAAAACCGAGAGCCAAGCTTTATTCTACTTACGCGAAAGTCATTAGAAAATAAGAATTTAATATTAAAAATGAACGAAAAGCAGTGGGCTTATTTTTTCGGTTCACTTTTAATTAGTATCATAACTGGCATTGCTTCAAATTATATTTTTAACTGGTTAGTACAATAGTACTTCAGCTAACAGAGAACTGTGCTAAAAAAACAAACATTTTTGACTAGTTTTTATCATTGGTAAAAGAATTCGATAACCCGCATCATATTTAATTGCAGTTTTTGCAATGACAATAGCTTGTTTCAAGAATTTATTACACACTCTATTAATGCTGCTTTATTGCTTTTTTTGTTTGCTTTAGATTGTATATATCTATAAACGACAACAAACATTTAATTTAAAGTACTTGCCCTGATATTTAAATTAGCTGTAATTTTAGAAGAACGCACGTATAAATAATCATATTTGTAGTATTAAAATTTTTTAAATTTGACATGAGTATTCCAAAAGCCTTTATTTCATATTCACATGACACTTTAGAACATAAAAAATGGACTTTAGAGTTAGCTACAAGACTTCGTAATAATGGAATTGATGCAATTCTAGATCAATTTGAATTACAACCTGGGGCAGATATTCCACATTTTATGGAAACACATTTAGCTTCAGCCGACAAAATTGTAATGATTTGTACTGATAATTACGTTGAAAAAGCAAACAATGGTAAAGGTGGCGTAGGATATGAAAAAATGATTATTACTTCAAACCTTATGAAAAATATTGATGGAAATAAAATCATTCCAATTATCAAACAAAATGGTACGATGGAAGTTCCAACTTTTTTAAAAAGTAAGCTGTATATAAATTTTTCTAAGCTAGATGATTATGAATTTTCTTATGATGAATTAGTTAGAACAATTCATAATTCTCCTCTTTTTAAAAAGCCATCGGTAGGAAATAATCCCTTTAAGCCTGTTGCTAAAGAAAAAATGGAAGATGATACTAAACTATTGGATTTAGTATTAGTTGCAATTATTGAATATCAAGGAATTAGCAGTTATGCGTCATCTGACAGTGTAATCAGAAAGTTAAATATATCTACAACGTTATTCAAAATTTCTATAATTAAATTAAAAACATTAGGTTTTGCAAATTGGTATATTGACAACTCGCTTGTAGAGGTAACCGAAAAAGGATTAATGTATGCTTATCAAAATAAACTCGTAAGCTAAAAACTACAGCTAACCAGCGGTAAGCGAAATTGTCAGTATATAGTTTGATTGCGTTTGTTTATTAGTGAGAAAGTTTTATCTTGGCGGAGAGAACTTAGGTTGCTGGCATCGCGTTTGCACAAATCCGCAAAACGTTGTGCGAAAGGTTAGTGAAACAAATTGCAAATAATTAGAATATGAGTTTAAGAAAATACAAGTGTTATTTGATAATCTGTCTATTTACGATTATAAATCTACATGCTCAGAATCAAACTATCGAGGGTAAAATTATTGATTCATATTTAATCGCTCTGCCACAAGTTGAAATATATTCTGCAGATAATAAAATAATTACAATTTCTGACATGAATGGAAATTTCACAATTGAAAATGCCGAAAGGATAGAATCATTGAAATTTAGATTTTTAGGGGTAAAGGATGAAATTATAGAGATGAGTAAGAATTGTCGTTATATTCAATTGATAATGTTCAATGACGCTACTCATTGTTTTGTAAGTGCTAGAAAACTTAAAAGAATTGAAATAAAGGAACAAAAAGAAAAAAAGAAAATTCTCCCAAAATTAATCGATGAAGCAATAGCAAAAAAAATATTTAATGCAGATAAAATGTGTAATATGCAGAAAATATAAAACCCTTCGTACAACAGCGGCTAAGCGAGATTGCTGATTTTCGGTAAATTGAAAGGTTCAATTTCACTAAGAAATATTATCTTGGCAGAGAGAACTCAGTTCGCTGGCATCGTGAATTCGTGAAGCGGCAAAACATTACCAGATATGCTTGAAAGCAAAACGCTAAAAACATCAATACATGGATAAAAGAAAAGTATTATTATTTCTATTTCTCAAAATTGCCTCCTGTATAATTTGTTGTGTGTTGGTTGTCATAGCGTTTTCAATATTCAAAGGAGCTAATTTTCCATTGGTAAAATTTCATTATTGGAAAGGTTATTTCTCGCAACGACAGGGAAATTTAGAGGATGCAATTTTAGAATATAATGAAGCAATCAAATTAGATAAAACCTATCCAACTGCTTATATTTCTAGAGGAAATGCATACTTAGATTTGCAAAAATATAATGAAGCAATTGCCGATTATACTATTGCTATAAGATTACTGCCAGAAAATTCTGAAGCGTTTGCCTATAGAGGAAGAGCATATTATGAAACTGATAGTGTAAAAAAATCTCTTGAAGATTATAATAAATCTATTAGTCTAGATAACGATTTTGCTTATGCGTATTGCAACCGTGGTCTTTTAAAGTTATACCGATTGGAAGATTCAAATGGTGGATGTAAAGATTTGAAGCAAGCTGTTGATTTGGGAGATAGCTATGCAAAAGAACATTTTGAAAAAGACGGAAATTGCGATTAATGGTACATCTGGAATCCACCCGCTGGCGCGAGCGTCTTGCTCGTGCATCAATTCATGCCAATCTCTAAATCGGTATTATCGTCATTACCATAATTTCTCGCACGGCTAAACTTCGTACACAACGCTAAACAAAATTGTCAGTGTATAGGTTGATTGCGTTTGTTTATTAGAGAGAAAGTTTTATCTTGGTTGAGAGAACTTAACAAGAGACCACTAAAAGTCTTGGATATAAGATTGCTGGCAGAGGTTTTCAAAGATGATCATAGCAAACATTGAACTATGATTTTTTATGTATTTTAGCTTAAAGTTGCGTTAACAATTTGAAACCGCCATAATTACAATGTCGATAAATTTGAATAAATTTGACCATTCAATTATTTTGATTAAACAATATTAAATTAAGATAGTCATGGCATTAACAAAAGTCAACATAGATATCTCAGGCACATTTGAAGCCACCTTAACTATCGCAACTGGAACAATTTCGATAAGCTCAACTGGTGTGATTACTGACATCCAACTTCCTGGAAATTTGTCATATAATATGTCTGGAAAAGTGAGCTCAATTGGCGGTATTGCCATAAGCTACAATATGTCCGGAAAAGTAAGCTCAATTGCCGGTAGTACGATAAGTTATAATATGTCTGGAAAAGTAAGTTCGATTGGAGGAACCGCGATTAACTACAATATGTCTGGAAAAATAAGTTCAGTTGGCGGTATTGCTGTAAACTATAACATGTCTGGTAAAGTAAGTTCTATAGGAGGCAATGCTTTTAGTTATAACATGTCTGGAAAAATAAGCTCAGGAAACAGAACTGTGATCTCAAATGGGATAACATTTTCATTGATAGGAGGATTTTGAAAATATTACCTTCAAACAACAAAAATAAGACTGTACCTAACAGCCTTTAAGAAAAATTGTCAGTGTATAGTTTGATTGCGTTTGTTTATTAGGGAGAAAGTTTTATCTTGGTTGAAAGAACTTAGTTAGCTTTGACGCTACCGCGAAAATCCGCCTAAAGTTACCAAACATAATATGAGAGAACTATCGGACATAATTGAATTTGAGAACGAGAATACTTCGTTAGATTTTAAGTCAATTCAATATAAGAAAGAACAATTTGAAAATTTTCTCAAAGATGTAATCTCTTTGGCAAATGGAATTTCTAGAGAGGAAAAATATATAATTATCGGTGTCAAGTTTAAACCTAACGGCGACAGAGAAATACTTGGGATCCAAGATGAGTTTATTGATGAAGCTACGTATCAACAAATTGTAAATAATAATATTGAGCCTGAAATAATCTTTCAATATTTCTCTTTTGAGTTTGAAAATAAAATACTGGGGATTTTTCATCTAAAGGATATATCAAATCCTCCATATATGATGAAAAAGGATTTTGGAAAATTAAAACAAGGCGATTCGTTTATTAGAAAAGGTTCGCATCAAACAAAATTAACAAGAAGTGATTTAGATAAGATAACATTTAATAAAATTAATCTAAACAGTTTTGAAGGCAAAGTTCGATTCTCATTTGACGAATTTGAAATGTTAACTGAAAAAAACATTGATCAGGCTGAAATAATACTGCCATCGACAAAAGCCGAAAAACGAATTAAAAGAATCATTGAGTTAAAAGAATATGAAGAATTAAATAAACCGAGTTCATCCACATACCGATTTCCTAGAATAACTTCTTTTGGTAGTTTGTCTTATGAAGAACGGGATTTGGCAACGCTACGTCAGAACTTAGAAAATATAAAAGAAACATATAAAAACGATGATTTATATTATTATTTTGAAGAAAATGCTCACAAAATAAATTTTTATATATGGAATAACAATAATGAATATATAGAGGATGCATCAATAGAAATTACTTTAAAAACTGATAATATATTAGTCAGTCAAACCATCTATCCAAAACCTCCAAAGCATGACATTATTCCTATAATTAGTCTTAACGATGGACCGTCGTGGGAAAAAATAAATTATCCTGAGATTACAAAAACCGCAGATGTCATTAAGATTTTTCAGAGTATTGGGAACATTAAACATCAAATCCCCCAAAGTTCGTTAAAAGTTCCTTTTCGCTTAGTATTATCTAAGCCTTGCAAAGGGAATATGATTGCATTAAATATAAAACTCTATGGGAAAAATTTACCGCAACCTATTACGGAAACTTTGATCTTAAAAATTCAATAATTACGTCTGGTAACATTCGAGAAGCAAATTGTCAGTGTATAGTTTGAATGCGATTGTTTATTAGGGAGAAAGTTTTATATTGGCGGAGGGAACTCAGTTCGCTTGGATCCTCGACTGCGGTTACAGGCCAAACGTTGGCAGCAAGCTTAAAAAACCGAAGATGAAAATTGAAGAAATAAAAGAAATCTTATCGCGAAATTCTCAAACGGAAGAATTACAAAAATTGTCTACTTTCTTAGATGATACTGTAAACTTTGGCACACATTTGCTAAAGTGGGAAATCGAAAAAAACCTCGCTAGAAAAGAAAATTTTGTTTATCAAACCTTCTTTAAAAACATCTTAGAGAATGCAGATGGTATTTCAATTTTAATAAAGTATTCTTCGGTAGAAAATACAAAATTATTATTTCGAGTTCTCATAGAGAATATTTTAAATTTAGAATATTTGTTAGAGAAGGATTCCAAAAAACGAGCAATAGCCTATATTGTTTGTACTCTTTATAAGGAACTTAATTTCTTTAAAAAAATGGACCCTCAAACAGAGGTTGGGAAAGAGTTTAGGGCTAAACTGAAAAATGACAGAGTTTTTAAAAATATTTCTATCCCTTTTTCAGAAAGAATAAAGCAAGGTGTCGAGACGAATATAGAAATTCCTGAATTTGAGAGCGCAAAGAAAGAATATCAAAGGACATCAAAAAGCAGAAAGAACCCCAATTGGTTTTCACTATATGATGGCCCAAAAGATGTTGAACAACTTGCTAAACATTTAAGTCTGTATTATCTTTATGAGGGTTTTTATAGAGGATACTCTGAAAATATTCACGGATCGAATATTTTAAAAAACAATCTTATTGAAACTGAAAATGGTACTCGTATTGGAGTAATGCGAGAAAATCAGTTTGCGAATAACATAAGCTTAGAAGTTCTAGATTGCTTATCCTTTACCTATCACAATTTTGTTCAGAAGAGAATTCCTGAAAAAAACGAGATTCTTGAGAAATGGCTTATTGATTTTAATAGAACTTATGATAGTTTAAAACAAAGCCAGCTGCCAACACTGAATTTACGAAATAGCTGGTCTTGAGTAAGTTGAACGTTCGTCAAGACCAAGAAAGTTGTATCTTGGCAGAGAGAACTCTGCTCCTATTCCGCTCCTGCGCAAATGCAGGGAACGTTATGGCCCATTATTTAGAAATTATGAATATTGAAGAAACCTTTTTGACCTTTGAAGAAGCAAAGTCAGCAATTGAAAAACTCAAAAGTTGTAGTTGGCCCGAATTTAAGGAAGATGATGATGTCGATGAATACGTGAAAAGCATATTTGAGATCATTACATCGGAGTTCAAGAAGTACCCTAATTTCTTGTTGCCATTAAAACCAAAAGATTTCAATTTTGGAATTTTTAGAGTTAGAGAAGTGAGTACAAATGTAAATTTAAATTTATTTAAAGAGCATTCATATCCGCCACCAAGTGTTACTAAGTTAGGGAGATGCAACTTTCCAAAATTTCCAGTATTTTACGGTTCAACTAATCCAATAACTGCACTTGCTGAAACTACCAGAACCGAAAACACTTTAGGGAGAAAATTTTGTATTTCTTCCTGGGAAATAATAAAAACTAACCAAACCTTTGTTTTTGAAAGTTTTTTACAAACTTCTCTCCATCCAAAAAACATGTTTGACTTACTAGCGAAAATGTTGGTCGAAAAAATAGATGAACCATTGAAAGAATTACCTCAGTCACAAAAACTCGGAATGCTGGAATTTCTAAAATTTACAGATGACCAATTTATCAATGATAAGAATTATAATATCTCGGCTAGTTTTGCGCATCGCCGGATTTATGGAAAGCACAACATGTGTACCGACATACTAATGTATCCAAGTATACAAACTGGCAAACAAGGTGTGAATTTAGCCATAAATCCAAATTTTGTAGAAAATCATATGCGAATAAAACGATTTTATATTGTTGAACCACAAAGTTATAATCATGAAAAAGGAAGCTATAACATTACTATTCACAAGTACGGGGAAATTAAAAAAAATGTAATATTTTGGAAAAACCTTGACCCGAAAGATAAATTATATCAGAAATATATCAAACTAGATTTCAAAGATAGCTTTGGACCAAATAAAAAACTGACATTCACACATAACGAGCCATAACAGCCTGTAAGCGAATTACGCTGGTTTAGAGTAAATTGAAAGTTTTGTTTTCACGAAGAAAGTTTTATCTTGGCAGAAAGAACTCCGCTCGCTTTCATTCGCAACTGAGTGAGAGCCGCAAAACGTTGGGCATAATTTTAGAATATGATCAGAACAATTGAAGATTTAAATCATTTTTACAGCAATCGAAATCCAGAAAATTGGAATTTTGCAAGACATTACGTACCCAATTTTTTCGAATCAAAATTTATTGTTCATTGGGTGTATGGAATAATAGCAAAATTCCCTTTTGATGAATATCCTTTACAAAAAGAAACATTGCGAGAAATAAATAAGCGAGTAAAAATTGAGCGCGAATTTGGCGTTTTACTAAATGATGAAAGTCTTTATGAACCAATATCAATTATTGAGTTAGCCAAACGATTTAATGTTCCTTTTTCTCATAAAACGACTAAATTAATTCCCGACACACCTGGCACTTCTCCTTTAGAGAAATTAACTTTAGTCAAATTGAGAGATTCTCTAGAAAAACTTTCTAAAAATAGCAAATTGAATTTATTGATATACGATCTTGATACGTATAACTATCAAAATGAATTAGAAAACGAATATTTTGATATTAGTGTAGAAAAATATTTTGAAATCCAGCAAATGTTTGGATTTCAATTGGAAACTTGTCTTTTTTCAGAAAATTTTGAATGGTGTTTGACTACAGCTGAAGATGCACCTTTTCTTTTAGGTTGCAAAAAAGAATTTGTACAGGAGATAGAGAAAGCAATGACCTTGGAATTATTTAGAATTAATGAAGAACAAGAAATTTATTAGTGAAACTACGCCCAACAGCCGGAAAGCGAATTACGCTGGTTTTTAGTAAGTTGAACGTTTGTTTTTCGCGAAGAAAGTTTATCTTGGTAGGGAAAACTTAGTTTGCTGGCATCGCGAATTTGCTTACCGGCGACACGTTACTTACAATGCTTAAAAAACTATGAAACAAATCATACTACTTTTTACTTTAATTTATTTTCAATCTTCGTTTGCCCAAGGAAATTGTCTTGCAGAAATTTTAACTGGAAAATGGAAAAATGAAGATTTTGGTATTGAAGTACAATGTGACAAAATTGTATTACTTGACAAAAATAATGAGTGGGCTCTTTCTAAAAATGAAACAGCAACGTATACTTTTATAAAACCATATAAACTGAACGAAGACAATACTTTTATTTCATGGGTAAAAAACCCGAATTTTCATGATGTCTGGAAAGAAGGTGAATGGGAAAAAGTTCCAAGTATACAGTTTCGAATATTTAAACTGAAATTAGAAAAAAATGGAAATTTGAAATTCTCAATGACAGAAAAGAAAGTTACTGTTAAGGATTTACCTCAAGCAGACTGGAATGTCATGAAAGATGGAAAAGAAAGAATATTTGAAAAAACATTTACCTTAATGAGATTCACAAACTAGCACTGCAAGTAACAGCCGTTAAGCGAATTACGCTGGTTTTCGGTAAGTTGAACGTTTGTATTATAAATATGTTTTCGTTCAGCAGAGAATACTCCGCTCTTATTCTTCGCCGAATTCGCTTAGTCGCGAAACTTTATAAGCAACTATTCAAACCATGGAAAATTACAACGAAAATTATAACTCTGAAATCAATCCTAGAAGTGATCGATCAAAAATCGAAAGTCCTCTCGAAGAATTCTTAATTGAACAATTAGAAAAATATCTTAGCGGAAAAGTTGATTTGATTCCTCAATATGAGGTCCAAACGAACGCCGGCAAATTTCGATTAGATTTTTTAATCCAAATAAATGGAAAGAAAATAGGAATTGAATGTGATGGAAAAGAATTTCATAATCAATGGCGAGACGAATGGCGAGATGCTCTAATACTTGGAAATAATCAGGTTGATACAATCTATCGGTTTAGGGGAAAGGATTTGGTTTGCTTTGTAAATGACTGCATCCATGTAATGTATCATTATGACAGACAAATATTCAACGAACGGTATAGTCAAATATTCAATCGATTAATTACTGAAGAACTTAAAGAATATTTTGAAAACAATCCAAATTTTAAAAATGAAACCAATAGTTTTAGTTTGAGATCAACGAATGAATATGGTGAAAAAGTTGGTTGGTTAAATATTGAAATATTAAGACGAAATAAAAATGACAGAAACTCGCATTGGAATAAATTATATGAGTTTTCAAAAAAATATCCTGGGCTAACCATAGATGAAATTATAAAAGAACGAGAAAAAGGTTGGGGAAAGAAATGAACTGTAATTTTGGTTGCAGGCAAAATTGTCAGTATATAGTTTTATTGCGTTTGTTTATTAGGGAGAAAGTTTTATCTTGGCGGAGAGAACTTGGTTCGCTTTGAACCGGGACTGGGTTACAGGCCAAACGTTATTAGCTATTACATAAAACATATGAAGGAAACGGAACAAATTCAGGCCATTAATGATTTAATTGAAAATCAATATGCTTCTAAAAAATATGGAGAGCTCCAAGCTCTTTCTAAAATCTTTAATAAAAATTTTTTAGATGAACTTGAAAATATTTTGAATTCAACTAGTCGCAATGAGCCAAAGTATCGTGACCGGTTTGAAGTTAGTTGTGGCTGGATTGATAAAATTCCTTTGGCACAATTTATAAATCCAGTAAATGATATTAATGGAAATTCCATCAAAGGAAAAATGGAATTAGGAGATTTACTCTTTATATATTCTCATAACCGAATAAATGTAATTTCTAAGGGAGTAGAAAATCAATCCGTTGAAAATAGAGCAGTAATTGTTCAAGCTAAAATTGCGAATAAAGCTAATCCTGAAGTTCCTATAGGAAGAATATCAAAAGGAAGCGTCTCATCGACAAGCAAAGAATTAGCTTTACTGAGTTCATGGCCGGAATTTGATCTATATCAGACCTCACGATCAAAGGTGCCACTACTTACAAATATTCAGCTTGACGCAACAAAATCCAATGCAAAATTCGCTGGTTATTTCTTAAAACAATGGTTTGTTGGCGAACCAACTCATAAGTTTGTTTGTAATGAGTCTCTTGGGTCGTTAATAGTCAATTTAAAAACCGGAAAAGAAGGTCAAGATTTTGATACTACGAAGACTTTTGATTGGGATAAATTGATAAAAACCCTAATCGACACTTGCGGAAAATATAAGCTTCCGAATTTCATTTTTAAAGGTAGTGCCTGGGGTCGCTTTTTTAATATTCCAAGAAGTCCATTAATATTTTATTTCTATTTTGGTAAAAATATCTTTACTCGTAAAAGGTTTCCAATTATAGTAATAAATAGAATAGTTCAAGAAGGAGAATTGTAACAGCTACTAACCGCCTATAACTGCAATCGTGGAGTTTTTTTTTGGGTAAATTCACGTTTCTTTTTCAGAAGAAAGTTTTATCCTTGCAGGGAGTACTCAATTTGCTTGCATCGCGAATTCTCATAGCCGAGCTAACGATGAACAATTGATAATTGAAATGAGATGAACTAAGAAATCTCGTAATAAATCATTAGTAAATTATTCACCGGAATAATTTACTAATGCAGATACAATTTCATTTTTTGTATATCGAATTTGAGCAGCGATATATCTTTCAAAATTATCAGAATTTGATAAATCTATATTTGAATCAGAGATAGTAGTGATTAACTCATCACTGAGTGATTCAATTTTAGCCTTAATGAAATCGAACAAAGGCCTATTTATATTAAGAATAGAATCATTAAAATTTATACGAAATTTGCTAACTTCTGATTTTATATAAGAATTTATTTCAAGATTTGATTCTTCAGAAATTATATCAGTTGTAAATCTAGCATTTAGTAGCAACAAATTTGAAAAGAAGAGTTGTAAATGGACAAAATTTGGAGCAACAACAAAATCTTTGAAACCTTGAAGTTTTATCAAATTTGAGCTTTTTTGATTCTCTGCAACTGTTTCTCTTTGTTTGTGATTTTTATCGCTAATATAAATGTAAATTATAAGTCCAATATTTACGGCTGCGATGATAACTTGGGCGATATCCGCAAAATCTCCAAGCCCATTACCCTTGTCGTGTTGAGTTACTAAAAAATTTAAGTTGAGTTCATTTTGAAAGTCCATTCCCTTCACGTAATATACTTTCTACAGCTTCTTGTAAATCTTCTTCAATACTGTATTTTCCCGATGTTTTAAAAGCAACATTTGTATAAAACTTTTCCTTTCCGAGTCTTTGCACGGCATTGATAAGAAACTCCTCTAAAAACGATGGATTGATAGATCTAATATCATTTGGAACAACGATTTGTATATGCTCGTTTTTAGAAATTAACTCATCGATTTTTGAGTTTTTTCTAACATAAATTCCTCTATCACGTCCTGTGAAAACTTTGGAACCAATCGTTCTGAATTTTTCAAGATCAATAATCTTTTCCATTATAGAATATTCTTATCTGTTATACAAATTTTAACTGTAATCAAAGTACCAGGAAAAGTTTGGGGGACAAACTTAACAAATTTTTCATCAGGTAATTGGGTAATATCACCACTATTATTAAATGTCATCACTTGCAATGGTTTTCCGGTCATATCATTAGGTTTGTCCTTTAACGGATATGATCCGTCAAAAATTATTTTACTATTGCCAGATAATAATGTTAGACGTGAAATATCATCTGAGCAGTCATCCCCTTTTAATTTAAAAAAGCGATCTATAAATCTAATAGTCCCTTTACCTCTTTTCCAATCAGGTAGGGATGTAACGCCTTCCTGCAGAGAGTATAATGTCCACAAAGTTTCTTCCTCATACTTAGCTTTCCGAAAAAAACCGTTTTTCGTATATTTTTGTGACAAATCTGACATCTTATGAACTATATCTAATTTGCGTCTATTAGAATTCGAAAATGACTCGTAAATTGTTTGTCCAAAATTAAAGATTGAAAGTTTAAATATTCCCAATTTATTGTTATTCTTATCAGGCTTTAAAAAATATCCAATTGCGTATCTAAATCTAAAATTTGAATGTTCTTCAGCATTAGCCATTACTTCTCCTACAACTTTTGATATATTTGCTTCAGCAATTGGAGTCAATTTATGTCCAGAATGTGCTAAACATTTAATAACATAATCGACTATTTGGGTTTCGTGGATTTCTTTCCATATTCCCTTTTTATCGTATAGTGAATCTCCCAATCTTAAATTAAAAGGAATGAAGTTATTGTTGGGGTTATTGTTTATTTTGAACTTTCTAATGTTTTTGTAAGCCCCAATCGAAAATAACACATTTGCAACTTCTGGGTTATTTTCAAAATTTACTGGCAATATTCTCTGTATTTTTACAACTATCCTCCTCCTCAAGCAACTTTCATAATATTTGATAAACCCGTCAAGCATTAGATCCATGCAAGCTGAAGCATCAACATCTAAATAAATACAATATTGATAATCAATATAAATATTTGCAGCTTCTTGGGTATACAAGCAGGAGAATAACCTCTTTAAAAAGTACATTGACTCTTCGGTTTCTTCAGAAATCGAAAATACTTTAGGAACAATTAAAACACCATCTCTATTTTCAGGCAACTTCCTTTCTGAAAATTTTTCGAATTTTGGAAGCAAAAACTTAATTACGTCATTATACTCTGGCAGACCATTATTAAAAGAAAAATACATATATCCCATGAATTTTCGTTTGATTCTATGATGTTGTAAATTCATAGATCTATTTTTCAATCCACCGTTTGAATATTTTTTTGAGGCTCTAGCTAACTTAATTACTCTTTTATTCTTTTTTTTTGAAATTCGGGATGCTTTTTTTGAAAAATAAACCTGCTTATCGTAATCCATTATAACTGTTTGGTTAGGAAGCTAAAATAATCAATTCTGTTTAAATCGTTCTTTTTTTATCAATATTTGAACAAGTTAAAAGTATTTTTTTTTACTATACAAGCGTTGAATTTGGTATAATTACTTTAGAATAATATTTAAACTGTGAATACTAAAATAGTATCTTAATAATTTTTAACTCTTGCTTAGGTTTTCCGTAATAAAAGTTAATTTAAAACATTCTCTTATTTAATATTGTACTATAATATATTAAATATATAGACGATAAGAAAAGTATTGAAATCATTTTCACTAATGGCGAGCGCAAAATCGACAGTTATAAACTTTATCACATAGTTATGAAAAAGGATATAATAAACAACCTCAAACAGTACGTCGGAATCTGTAAAAAATTGAGAGAGAATTGTTTCAAAATAAAATAACCTGGTATAAGTCCAGGTTATTTATTTTTGTCATAGTTGATTATCTTTTACAAAACTAGACACAGTCAATCGATGTGCCCCCAAAATCCTACCAATGCCGCTATATGAAATTTTCTTTTTCAATAATTTTTTTATCTCTTCTTCCTTGCCTGTCAACTTTAAAGTAGCTGACTTACTCCCTACTGGCCTTCCGAGAATAACCCCTTCAGCTTTTTTCCGTGCTAGTGCCTCTTTTGTTCTTTGTGAAATTAGATTGCGCTCAATTTCAGCGGATAATCCAAAGGCAAAAGCGAGCACTTTAGAGTTGATATTATTTCCCAATTCGTAACGCTCTTTAATTGTAAAAACCTGGATGTCTTTTTCCATACAATCGTGTAATATCTTCATAATCTGCATCAGGTTTCGTCCCATTCGAGACAATTCGGATACAATGAGCATATCCCCTTTTTTCATTTTTTTCAATAGTTGTCCAAATTTGCGCTGGTCTAATTTTTTAGTTGCACTGATGGTCTCTTCTATCCATTCATCAATTATAATATTTCGCTCTTTTGAGTAGTTCTTGATTTCGAATTTTTGGTTTTGTGTAGTTTGACGGTCTGTACTAACACGGATGTAGCCGTAGTTCATGTTGTTTAATTTAATGGATTTATATATTTTAAATTTACGGTAATTGGTTAATCAAATTATATAATTAAGGTAGATGATCTTACGCTACCTCAAACCAGCGATTATTTTGAACAGCGTTTTAGTGCAATGCACTTTAAAAATGATTGCTGGACAATATTAAATACTATTGAAAAGTTGATAAAAAATAAGATAGAGAATGCTGGCATTTTACTAAAAAATTGGGATATCAAAATCAACTATGGTATCAAAACTGGCTTTAATGAAGCGTTCATTATAAACGAAGAAAAGCGTAAAGAGATACTTCTTAAATCTCCAAAAGCTGCAGAAATTATTCGACCATTTAATATCATCGTTCCACTAGTTCTAATAATGACGATGAAACAAAAAAATTCATTAACAAAACAAATAATTTCTGTTCAAATACTTTGGACGATAATTGCACCCATTGTATTTATGTTAGGCATTTTTTTAAAATTTGGGCATCAATTCACATTAATTCTTATGATACTCATTGCCCTGTCTAATGTTTTCATTATCCTTCGAAATGCTGCAGAAATAGACAGAAATAAAAAACTTTATTACCAATTGAAATTCAGTATGATATAATATATTGTCAGGGTTTTGTCGGGTTATTGTCGGGTAGAATGTTTTGAAAAAAAAGGTGAGTTTCTAACCTTTGTCAAAAATATTATTTACAGAAAAGCGAAATAAATTATGAAAAAAAAAATTCTCTCAAGCTTTATAATTGCTATCATTTTTAGTACAAACAGCAAAGCTCAGGTTGACAAAAATTCAGACCTTTATAAAACAATCCTATCAAAAGACAGTTTACTGTTTGATGTAGGTTTTAATACTTGCGACATCAAACAGTTTGAGAATCTTTTGAGCGATAATCTGAAATTTTATCACGACAAAGACGGGATTTCTGATAAAACAAAATTTATTATTGATTTGAAAAATGGAATTTGCAATACCCCAGCAAATCGCCAAGTAAAACGGTTTTTAGTAAAAGAAAGAACCGAAATTTCCCCACTATATAAAAATGGAATTCTTTATGGTGCTGTTCAAAATGGCGAACATATGTTTTCTGAAAAACGAGAAGGCCAAGCAGGAATTGCAAAATTTACCAACGTTTGGCAATTAGAAAATGGCGAATGGAAATTGATAACCTCTTTTAGTTTTGACCATCAAGCCTACGAAAATAAAAAAATAGAAAACCAAATTTTTGACAATGAAACTGAAATTGAAAAATGGTTGAAAGACAATAAAATACCAACATTAGGAATTGGAGTTATTGAAAATGGCAAACTGCAACAAGTAAAAGTTTTTGGCGAAATTTCAAAAGGAGTTTCAGCACCATTTAACACGATTTTCAATGTGGCTTCTTTAACGAAACCTGTAACTGCAATGGTTACTTTAAAATTAGTGAGTTTAGGAAAATGGGATTTGGATGAATCCGTTTATAAATATTGGATTGACCCAGACATCGCCAACGACCCTCTAAATAAAAAATTGACAACAAGATTAATTTTAAGTCATCAAACAGGTTTTCCTAATTGGCGATGGACGACTGAAAATAATAAACTTAACTTCCAATTTGAACCAGGAACAAAGTACCAATATTCAGGCGAGGGAATGGAATATTTGCGGAAAGCATTAGAAAAAAAGTTTAATAAATCCTTGCAACAATTAGCCAATGAATTAATTTTCCAGCCACTAAAAATGAATGACACAAGGTATATTTGGGACAAAAATTTAGACACTTCAAGATTGGCAATTGGTTATGACAAAGATGGAAAAGTCTATGAAACTGTAAAAAATACGACCCCAAATGCAGCAGACGATTTATTAACAACTATTGAAGATTACGGCAAATTTTTGGTAAGTGCAATGAATGGCGATGGCTTATCAAAAAAAGTGTTTGAAGAAATGACAAAAAACCAAGTAGCAAGTACAAAAGGAAAGCATTTTGGTTTAGGTTTTGAAATTTATGATTTAGGAAATGAAGAATATGCTTTGTCGCACGGTGGTTCTGACAAAGGAGTACAAACGATTGTATTTATCTTTCCAAAAACAAAACAAGGAATTTTGATTTTTACAAACTCTGATACAGGCACAAGTGTTTATGAAAACTTATTGAAACATTATCTGGGTAAAAACGGACAAAAAATATTTGACATCGAAACAAAATAAAAAACTACCGCTAACAACGCATAATCGCAATTGCTTGTTTTCAATACAATGATTCTAGGAAAGACACCTCTTCTTTTCTGTGTATTTCTGCTTGAAGTTGCGTTAGCAAATTGAAACCGCCAAATTCCTACATGCATCTGAATAATGCATATAGGAATGTTTAAGTGAATTATTCCGGAAGCGTTATCAAAAGCTCCGCTATTTTAATTTACTGATGCGATATAAATCATGACGCCTGTCTTTTAATATACGGACACTGCCATGCTCGTGCAGTTTTTTTAGCAGATCAATGTCTACATCCACAATTAAAGTCATTTCGGTGTTTGGCGTTGCCTCTCCTTTAATACCGTTTGTTGGAAACGCAAAATCAGATGGCGTGAAGACAGCGGTTTGCGCGTACTGAATGTCCATATTATTAACACCGGGAAGGTTTCCAACACATCCTGCGATGGCGACATAGCATTCATTTTCGATCGCGCGTGCCTGAGCGCAATGTTTGACGCGGGTGTAGCCGTTTTGTGTATCAGTAAGAAATGGCACGAATAAAATGTCCATGCCTTCGTCGGCCATCAGACGGGAAAGTTCGGGGAATTCGACATCATAACAGATCATGATACCAATTTTACCGCAATCGGTGTCAAAAGTCCTGATTTCGGAGCCACCTTTCATACCCCAATAGAGTACTTCATTTGGCGTAATGTGGACTTTAGTATACATTTCAGAAGTACCGTCACGTTTACACAAAAAGCCGACATTGTAGAGGTTGCCATTTTCAAGGTATGGCATGCTGCCAGTGATAATATTAATATTATAGGAAATTGCCAATTCCTGGAAGCGCTTGCGAACCGGGTCGCAATATTGGGCGATTTCCCTTATTGCGTCGGCTTCTGACAAGTGGTTAAAATCGGCCATCAGCGGTGCTATGAAAAGTTCGGGGAATAAGGCGAAATCACTTCCGTAGCCTGAGACCACATCCACAAAAAATTCACATTGCTCGAATAATGCTTCGAGATTTGCCAAAGGCCGCATCTGCCATTGCACGAGTCCGAGGCGGATGACACTTTTCCTGACATTTATTAACTGTGGGCTCTTATCGTAATAAATATTGTTCCACTCTAACAATACGGCGTAGTCCTGCGAACCCTTATCGCCTTCGAGATAATTTTTCATTACCCTGATCACGTGGAAATCGTTGCTGAGCTGAAAAGACAGTACCGGATCGTATAATTCCTTTTGGCGAACTTTGTCAATATATTCTTTCGGCGACATTGAATCGGCATGCTTTGTGAAATTGGGGATTCGCCCTGCAAATACAATAGCAGTTAAATTGAGCTGTTCACATAACTCTTTACGGGTGTCGTATAACCGCCGCCCTAAGCGTAAGCCACGATAGTCAGGATGAATAAATACGTCAATCCCATAGAGCACGTCACCGAACGGGTCGTGTGTTGAAAAGGTGTAATTGCCCGTAATGTCGGCGTAATTATGATTGGCAATAACCTGTTCGGTATTTACAATCAGCGATAATGCTGAGCCTACTACTTTATTATCTACAAGAATAACAAGCTGTCCTTCCGGGAATATGTCAAGCAGGTTGCGTATGTGATGTTCTTTCCAATGGGATCCATCCATTTCACTATAGGCCTCAACCATAGAACTTTTCAGTTCATTATAATCTTCAATCCTGAGATTGCGAAGTTCTACTTTATTGATTTCAGTACGCATGATATTTCTTAAAAGATTTAGTCACAAAAAAACACCCGGCAATAGCAGGTATTTTGCAAATGTATTAAAGATTTCATGAAATTCACCTATCAGCATTCTACCTGTGATGTTAACGAATTGTGGCGTACGGTATGCTTGCATCAGAATAAAAGTGAAATACTGGCGGTGCAAAAAACTGCTTAAAATGTAAATTGAAAATGTGCAAAATTACCAGTACGCGATTTAATACATTCGCCACTTAAAACTCCACGCTATGGACATTACGATTATTGGTTCTGGCTGCTATATTCCTGAGGTCAGAATATTAAACGAACATTTTGAAAATCATGAATTCCTTGATGAAAAGGATAACACTCTGAACTTACCAACAATTGATGTGGTCAAGAAGTTATCGTGCATTACAGGAATTCAGGAACGCCGCTACGCCCCTTCGGATTACGTAACATCAGATTTGGCTTTTATTGCCGGACAAACTACTCGATTATATTATTGTCGCGCATGATTTTAGGGATGTAATGATCCCAGGATAATTTTAATAATATGACGTTAAGTATGTAATAATAATGCTTTTTCAAGTTCTAAAAAGAACAAATTTAATAAAAAACTTTCTTCCGCAATTAATTGCACAGTCAGGGTGAAAATTCATAACAAGCCATCTATTCGTTAGTATTATTTATTTATTTTCTGCCTACTGCCATCAAAGCAAGGCCCATACCAAAGCCAGCCAACAAAGCTAGGCCAAGGTTTTTATTTGCAGTTGACGCTTTTGGATTGCCGTAAACCCTGAGTGGCTCCTTTGAAGGAGTGAGGACATTTCCGGCATTGCCCGATTTATCATGATTAGACTTCATTTTCACACGCATTACTGCCGACGCAGTATTGATTATCGGTTTTGGGAACAGTCGATACAGATTGGTAATTGCTGCCGCGGTAAAGTCGGGGAATTGCTCTTTTTTAGGAAATTTTGCCAGTTCAACCATATTTGCCGCTGTGTCGCGTGGGTCAGATGCCAAAGCGGAAATTTTCATATCAAAGCCCGAATATTTGGCAGAGTGCAGATTGCCAGTTGAATTTTGCAATTGGGGATAAAGATTGCAGATATGAATATGCTTTCGGTTGGAGATTTCGCCCTGTAAACATTCCATCATTCCCCGGATTCCATATTTAGTAGCCGAGTAAACGGCGCTGTATGGCGCAGGCATAAACCCGCCTATCGAAATGTTGTTTATTAAAATTCCCTCATCCTGCTTTTTAAAAATTTTGATGGCCTCATAGGCTCCGTGCATGTAGCCCATTAAATTTGTCCTGATTACCTGCTCATGTATGCTCATCGGGATTTCTTCGAATTTTCCACTGGCCATTACACCTGCGTTGTTAACCCATATATCTATGCGATTGTTTATTTTCAATGCTTCACTTACAATGCGGTTGACATCTTTGGCTATCGAAACATCGGCATAAACACCTATTGCGGTGATATTAAACTGGCTGCAAAAATTCACAACTTCATTAACACCATTTTGTCCCCTGGCTACAATCACCACATTGGCTCCCTGCCGGGCAAAGGCTTCGGCAGCAGCACGGCCAACGCCACTGCTTGCTCCTGTGATCACTACTGTTTTTCCGCTAAGGCTATTCTCGATTATTGCATTTTTCATAAGTTTATTTTTTTGTACCAAAAAAGCAGCGGGAGTGACATCACCAGGGCGAGCATGAATGATTTAAAAGTATCTCCAGAGCTGCTGTGCTTTTGAATAAAACTACGTAACAGACTTGACAATAATTTATAAAATTCTATGATTAAATTGCTTATTTCCTGTATATATGCCTAATAATTAGATTGACTCTTTGCCTAAAATAAGTTAAAAAAAAACCACTTTACTAAGTAAAGTGGTTTGTATTTAAGTGATTATTTTTTAGTTCTTTACAAACCTCATCGTCTGGCTCCTCCCATCCGAAAACAACTGGATAAAATAGACGCCATTTTGTAAATGACTGACATCTAAAGCATCATTTGTGAATGAATGTACCGGGAGATTTTTTCCCGAAACATCATACATCCGTATAGATTGTATAACTATTGAGGATTTTATGTACAGCATTCCTGAAACTGGATTCGGGTAAATTACAAACTGTTGCCCTGCATCCGGTTTATTTGTTGACAACGTACTTACTGTAACACAATTGCTTGTTTTCGTGCAACCATTCAAAGTAACCGCAACAGCATAATCTCCAACAGCGGTCGCAGTATAATGCTGTGTTGTGGCTCCGGCAATTGGTGTATTTCCATTACTGCAATTGAGCCATTGGTATGTTGCACCTTCCTGCGCTGCACTAATTGTACTACCACTAACAGTAGTTCCGGCATTCACTCCTATTACATCGACAGTCATATTAAAAACTTGTGCACACTGCCCTGTATTTGGCAGGAATGTGTATGAAGATGTTACTAAATTGTTTATAGTCGATGGCGACCAGGTTCCGGTGATTCCGTTGGTTGATGTCGCCGGCAACAACGGTGCGACTGCGCCGGAGCATATAGGTGCTATTGAATTGAATGTTGGTATTGTAACCGAATTCACTTCAATAGTCATCGTAGCTGTAGTCGCACATTGCCCAGCCGAAGGTGTAAACGTATAAATCGTTGTTTCCAAATTGTTCAAAACCGGTGACCAGGAACCGTTGATGCCGTTGTTCGAATCTGCCGGCAAAGCCGATAAAGCCGTACCTGAACAAATTGGGGCTACCGGGGTAAAGACCGGAGTGACATTTTCATTAACCGCAATAGTCATCGTGGCTGTAGTCGCACATTGCCCAACTGATGGTGTAAACGTATAAATCGTTGTTTCCAAATTATTCAAAACCGGTGACCAGGTTCCGTTGATGCCATTATTCGAATCTGCCGGCAAAGCCGATAAAGTCGCACCTGAACAAATTGGGGCTACCGGGGTAAAGACCGGAGTGACATTTTCATTAACCGCAATGGTCATTGTAGCTGTAGTCGCACATTGCCCAACTGATGGCGTAAACGTATAAATCGTCGTTTCCAAATTATTCAAAGCCGGTGACCAGGTTCCGTTGATGCCGTTGTTCGAATCTGCCGGCAAAGCCGATAAAGCCGTACCTGAACAAATTGGGGCTACCGGGGTAAAGATCGGAGTGACATTTTCATTAACCGCAATGGTCATTGTAGCTGTAGTCGCACATTCCCCAACTGATGGCGTAAATGTATAAGTCGTTGTTTCCAAATTGTTCAAAGCCGGACTCCAGGTTCCTGTAATGCCATTTGTAGAAGTCAAAGGCAATTCAGAAATTGAACTGCCGGAACAAACCAGCACCACCGTTTCAAAAACAGGGTCAATTGCATCAACAACAGTTACAACAAGGATTTTAGAAACAGCGCATAATCCTGCAGCTGGTGTAAAAACATAATTGCCTCCGGTTTCTGTACTTATTGCAGATGGCAGCCATATGCCGGTAACGCCATTTGGAGAAGTCAATGGTAAAACAGGTGCTTCCGAACCGTTGCACACGAATAAAGTGTCGTCAAAATCAGGAATCGTTCTTGGTGCTACGACCACAACGACCTCAGTCCTTGGGCTTTCGCAACCGTTTATTGTTTGTGAAATAAAATAACTTCCGCTTTGCAGGCTTGCTGTTGCAGCCAATGAAGTTCCTCCCGTTTCTGCATCATACCATCCGATTACGGGCATAGCAGTTTGATAAGTCGTCAAAACCATCGTACCCACTGCAACACTATAATTGAATCCGCTTGACGGTTTACCTGAAATTTTTATCTGGACATCATTGGTTTCTGCAATTGTAACCGTAAACGTTTGCATGGCCAGGTTGTTGCCTACGGTAAGATTAAGGGTTTGAATCACAGTCTCCACACCGTTTACAATTTTTGACACTTCGAGCCTGTTGGCATTAATTGTTGAAGTCGCCTCAACTGTAATAGAATGAATACCTTCAAAAACCGGTGAAATTATATAGGTTTCTTTTGCAGTTCCCGTAGAATTTGAGAATGAAAGCCTTTTATAAGGATCTGAACTTCCTGTTGATATCCTGGTAACATTTTTTGCAGTCCAATTCCCCGTACTCAAAGGATAATTCCCTGAAAAATTATTCGTGTGGTTTTCCCAGTCGGCATCTTCGAAAGTCTCTGTAACCTGGTTTGGCTGTACCACTTGCTGTGCAGGTTCGAGATCGGCAATTGTTGCAGCTTCACAAAATTGCTGTGCCGTGGCTGTAAGTGCTGCCGGAACGGGTTTGATAACAACCGAAACTTCAACTTTACCGCTTTCGCAGCCGTTGCTTGTGGTTTGGGAAACAAAATAAGATTGGGTAGTTAATGTTGCCGTACTTTCCAATGCGGCTGTGGCAACTGCACTATCATACCAATTGACTGTTGCGCCGGTAATTGTGGAAGCCGACAGTTCAGAAACCGTCGCATTACCGCAAAATTCCTGCGCAGTAGCTGTTGGAACTACAATAAGGCCGCAGTTTGTCCTGGTTTCAATTGTATTGGAATAGGCAGAAATTACGGCACCAGATTTGGCGCGAAGCCTGTAATAATATAAAGTCCCCGGCAATAAATCTATGATGTTTTTTGTGTTTGTGGTAACTGTAAGCCCATTGTAATTTTCAAGTATAGGAACAAATGTATCGGATGTACTGACGTCCAAAAGGTATTCGACTGCACCGGAAACGGTTTCCCAATTTGCCGTAAATGCTGAAATCGAAAGTAATGTAGCGGCTGTAGCAACCGGTGCTTCCAAATGGTCGGGTGTAACGATGCCAGCTACTTCCATTGAAGTTGTAAAACCGCCACCGCTTACATGTAGTGTTTCAGCAGGCACATTGCCTTCCGGCAAACCTGCTTTTAAACGAATGTATAAAACCGGATTTGTAATGTTGTTGTCTGCAACGCCATACAGGTAAGTGGCCGTATCGCTCCAATTGACATTGTCCGCGGAAACTTCAAAATTTGAAGCAGTTCCTAAAGCGGGTGCAAATGTCAAATTGCCAGATGTTGGCGTTAAGCCAAGCGTGGTGAGTTGCGTCAGTTGGAAACCTTCAGACGGACCTTGTCCGAAAGTATAATTCAAAGCAGCTGTTAACGGACTTATAATAATTCCGTTCACGCCTATTCCTGAAACTGCTATGTTTTTTTCATCGGCACCTGCGGCAGACAATATGATATTTCCTGTTTTCAAACCTGTTGTCAGCGGACTGAAGCGCACCCAAATGCGGCTGTCATTAATCATTCCTGAAACCGGACTAATGTCTGCTCCCGGATACCAGTTGCTATTGTCGGTACTGATTTCGAATTCGGCCGGAGCCAAAACAGTAACATCATCAGATCCTAAATCTGTTGCATCAAACGTAAAACTTACCGCTGCCGAATGGGAACCCACCATAATATTTCCGAAATCGGGAATCGAAGTTACATCAGGCAGAATCGTTGGTTCCGGCACCGAAAATGTAGCTTCCAATTTAAAATTATCAACTGCAACCCCATTATCAGAACCTGCCGCATCAATATTTTTCCATTCAATGGTTAGCGTTGCATTGTTTGCAATTGTGAGGTTGGTTAAATTGGCCACTTTACTGCTGCGCGTAGGCGTTCCACCAGTTGTGGGAAAATTTCCAGATAATGACGTCGCTGCTGAAGCCGGCAATCCGGTTACTGTTACCGCCATACCCGCATTATTGCCACCGCCTTCACGCCACCCTTCCAAATCGTATGAAATCCTGAGTCCGGTGATGACCGTGCCGGTAGTGTTTTTGAAAGTAACACTGTAGGTTGTGATACCGCCATTTCCGGAATGCAATCCGCCCAATGACCAATCGCTGCCGGTTCCGTAAGACCAGGTACCGCCAGCGTTAGAGCTTCCATCGCCGGCGCCTCGGTAACTTCCCCTGCTGTTGGAAACTGTCCAGCCGGCGATACCTGTTTCCGCAGTGCTGCCGGTGTAAGTATTGAAGTTTTGTTCGTAAACAAATGGTGAAGCTGACGGTGTGATGTTAATTTGTCCAAAAGCACTGATGCAGATAGATAAAAAAGCAACGGCCAACAGTAATTTCTTAAAATAATTTTCTTTCATAATATCTAAATTTGGGTTAAACCGGAATACTTTTAGCTCATATTCAGGCCAATACAAATATTGATATTATAAATTTTAAGTGTTTTACGGGGATGTTTTATTTTCGTAAATTTTGTTACATCGAATTAAAATCCTGAAAATGGCCAACACATCATTTTTACTTTTTGACAAATTTCTTACTGTTGCTTCCCATTTTCAAAATGTAAACCGCTGGTGGCAATGTGCTCACATCGATAGCATGCCTGTTCCATTTCCCGGAGAACAGTTTTCTGCCGGTCAGGTCATAAATTGCTGCTGTGACGTTGATTTCATCACTAATTTCAGTCACATGCAATTGATCGCTTACAGGGTTCGGATACAACGTCCAGGAAATATTCTGATTTGTATTTTCAGTAACATTCAAAGTAGCGAACTGGAATCTGGCACTAATCGGAAAATGGTTTGAAGTCGTATTGTAAAAATTCGGAACGGAAAATGCTGCCGTCGTTTCACGCACGACACTGTTAGCAACATAATTATCGGTTAATTCATCCGAAACAATCATGTTTTCGATCATTGGATTCAACGACGGATTGATAAGTGCGGCATAACGCCCCGCATCGTCAATGAAGTTTTTGTAAGGCGAATCGGTACACTGGCAATTGTCGCTGGTCGTTCCATTCAGGTAATCATTAAAATCCCCGATTACGATGACATTCTTTCCGTCATAAGTGGAACCATCCAAAGTTGCTTTTAATGCTTCGGAGCCACCTTTCCTTCGTGTATAACTCATCGGGTTTCCATCTTCTGCCTTGGCATGAATGTTTATCAGCGAAACCGGTACCAGATTGCTACCTGCAACAATATTTATGTTATAAACCGCCGGATAACGGCCGCTTGACCAGTTGTAATAGTAGGAATTGCCCTGCGCCGCATTTCCGCTGCTCATTTCAAACGAATTTACCATTTGCACTTTTGATTTTCTGAAGATGATGCCCTGTCGTTGTGAGCAGTCCCCTGTGTTTACCGGCACAATTGCCCCGCCCCACTGGTCGCTCCCCAAAATCGAAACCAAAGTTTCTATTGACGGATTGGCTGCCGTATTTGAGACTTCCTGGATGCAGTAAATATCCGAATTGATCCTGCGCATGATGGCAGCGACATTGTTGATTTGGAGGGTTTCATTTACAGGCCCTTCTGTGCTGCAGCCCAGCCATTCGGTATTCCAGTTTGTTATTTTGAGCGCACCATCAGTACTGGGATTCGTTGTTGGGGTGTCGTTGGTGACTTTGACATTTTTTATTTCCCAGGTCGCACTTTGTGTAGCACTGCTGATGTAGCGAAATGCAATGCGGGTCTGTTGCGACTTCGCAGCTTCAGGGATAGAAAGCACTCCTGAACTTATATATTGCCAGGCTGTAGTGATATTTTGATTGAGCCCTTCTAATTCGATCCATAAAGTTGTTGCAGGATCACCGGTATAATTTGCCGTTGCAAACACTTTATACCAGCCGTCTGCTACTCCGGCATTCATTACTGCCGCATTCCCCCGGGTGTGTGAGAACGTGAGTTGTACATTCGCCATTTCCGCCAAGTTCAAGTTTGGGCTGATGAGCCAGTCTTCATTTTGAACGCTTTGTCCTGCGGTATATCCGTTGCAGACGGCACCATATAGCGAACTGAAATACCAGTTTTGGATTCCGGCAACACTGACCGGTGTGAAAGTATTAAAGCTGCCCTGGGTCAGTAGTGATTCGTCGAGGACGGTTGTTTGTGCTTGGAATGGGTTAAACGGAAATCCGATGAAAGCGAGTAAAATAATGAATTTGGTAATTTTTGACATCTGACTTTATGTTTGTTGGTTATTGTTTGATATTGTGATCCTCATTGAAACCATCTTAATCCGTCCCTAAGGTTGATTATTTTGTTTGTGGTCTATAATCTGTCTGCTAAGAATGTTTTTAATTATTTGCAAAATTATACAACCCATACTTTAATAAATTAAGGCTGTTTTATCGAATTGTAATGTTTTATGCAGACAAATTGTCGCTGCATGATATGCAGATTACAAAGTTACCTTTAGTGAAATTGGAAAATGGGTGCGTATAAATGGATAAAAAAATCAGGTGGTTGGCGTTTAAGGGTGCAGGGGTTCTATTTATCTACGCCTGACAAGTATAGGAAATTTAATTAATAATTTGGTTTAATTGACAATTTGTGATGGATAATTAGCTGCGATCCATTCGGCTGCGCCTTGGGTGACAATGGATAATTGATAATAAGTTTTAGTACTGGGTTTTGGATGTAGGGCATTTTAAGCCACAGGTTTTTCCTCACAGAATACCAGACGAAGGTATTTACCTTATTTTATATAATCCATATAAATATACTCTGAGCGACATTTTAATAAACCCAAATACAGAACTACATGGAGGCTTTGCTGACATGATAGATTATGAAGAAAAACAGGAAAAAATATCTGTAAGTATTCTATATCCGTACCAAGCGTATGATAAAGTTTATAAATTGAATATTGACAAAGATTTTGGTGAAGAAAACTTTTTTATACGTTGGCGATATGGCTACTATAATCTGAAAGTAAAGTGGAAAAGAGATGTAAAAGTTCATTTTACTCTAGAATATACAGATGAAAATGACAAACCGTTTTACTTTAACAACTTGAAAAATTTTGAGGTATAGGCTGCATGTAACAGCCGGTAAGCGAATTACGCTAGATTTCGGTAAAATGAACATTTGTTTTCACGAAGAAAGTTTTATCTTGGCAGAGAAAACTCAGTCCGCTTGAACCGCAACTTCTCAAATGCGAGAAACGTTAGGCGAAATATTCGAGGAATTTAAAATTTAACAGCTAATAAAATATAAACATGAAAAACACTTTTAGAACTGGACTTTACATTATGGCTTTTGCACTAGCAGGAATTTTTTTTCAAATCAGTTGCTCTAATTCTGATGACTCAGCAATTGTAAACAATGAACAAAACCTTACAAGTTCTGAGAAATTTGTCTTTGTTAAAAAAGATTTTCCTACTACTAACGATCAATCGATTTGGATAGCAAATTTTGATGGTTCAGATCTTACACAAATTCCCATTGCGCTACCTTCAGGGTTGAAACTTTATACAATATACAGTTCTGGTGAACATTCAACCGTAAAACTGTCAAAAGACGAATTGACAGTATTATTTACTGTACAAAACGCTAGCGGTAAAACATTCATATATTCTTGCAATATTGATGGAAGTAATTTACAGGAAGTAGCTGAATTCGATCAAAACATTGGAGTTTTTCTATAATTAGACGACTTAAATATTAATAACAATATTTCGCATAATCGCCTGTAACCTCAATGGCAGAGTTTTCGGTAAAATGAAGTTTAGTTTTCACGAAGAAATTATATTTTAGCAGAGAGAACTCAGTCCGCTTTGATCCGCGACTGCGGTTACAGGTCAAACGTTAGTGGTCATTTCCGATAGCGAAATCGGAGAAAACAACAAATCAAAATTCTTCTTATATTTGTCAATGCAAAATCACTTGAAAAATGAATTACACAATATCCTTTCAGGAAAGAGCGAAGTTAGGTTTGGAGCAATTATCCAAGCAATCGCCAGTTACCTTAGTGATGGCTCGCAAACAAGCGCAAACGCTCAAAACCAACAGCACCACGACGAGCAAGAAACAGAGAAGTTAGAATTCTTTATTTCGAAACAAAATCTTTGGATTAACAATATAGATTTATCGCAGTACGTTAGTGAAGGCGCTGAACAAAAAGTTTATTTGAAAGACAGCGAGCATGTTTTGAAATTAAATGATGCGATTTATTACAATTCTTGGAAAGATTATTTGCATAATTTGCTCCTTCATAATTATTTCTTCTCAGATACTGCTTACGAATTAATTGGTTTTACAAAAGACAACGAAGTTTTGTATGCTGTTGTAAAACAAAATTATGTTTCAATTACATCAGCGACGAATTTGGAAGAAGTCAGAAGTTTTCTGACCGCAAATGGTTTCGAAAACAATCGCAACAACGATTATGTGAATTCTAAACTAGGAATAATTTTGGAAGATCTGCATGATGAAAATGTGTTAACCAGAAATGAGGTTTTATATTTTATAGATACTGTATTTTATTTGAATGAAAAGTTTTGGCAATGAAACGACCACCAACCGCCGCTAAACGCAATTGCTGATTTTCCGGTTACAGAACGTTTTGTTTTCACGAAGAAAGTCTATCTTCGGCAGAGAGAACTGCTTCGCCAATTCGCTATCGCTCGGGTCAGTCCGCTTGAACCGCGAATTCGTTTAGCGAGATAACGTTATGGGCAATTTTATAGCGACACTCTACAAAGCACAATCCTTACAAACACCTACAAGAACACAATTCATTTGTTGGACAATATATTGTTCAGGAACTGTAAATTTAACAAGGGTAGGAAGACACTCAATAGTTTCACATTTTGTGCAGCGAAAATGAAAATGATTAACCGGGACAGTCATTTCATCGCATTTTAAGCAGACTGCAAAGTATTGTTTTCCATCATCAGCCACAATTTTATGGACAATTTCATCCTCACAGAAGCGGTTTAATATCCTATAAATAGTTGCCCTGTCAGCATTAACATCCATTTGCTTTACTATAGTATCTTGACTCATTGCTCGTTTTTTGCTTATCAAGACAGATAAAACAGCCTCCTGAATTGCAGTATTTCTTCGTTTCATCATAAAAGCAAAATTAATCAAAAAACATTAATGCGACAAGTACGCAATAATTTATAGCGACAACGTCGCGTTAATGAAAACTATTCCTATCTTTGCTAAAAGAAATAGCAAGAATAATGACTTTAAGACGCAAATTCATTCAACAAAGTAGTTTGGCTTTAACTGCATTGGCATTGCCTTTTCCATTAATAGCATTTACTAAACATAACAAAATGACAGATAACAAAAATTTTGACGTAATCATAATTGGTGGAAGTTATGCTGGACTTTCAGCAGGAATGGCTTTGGGAAGAGCATTAAGAAGTGTATTGATTATAGATAGTGTTAAACCTTGTAATATTCAAACACCGCATTCACATAATTTCATAACCCAGGACGGAAAAACACCTAATGAAATTCTAAACCTTTCCAAAGAACAAGTTGAAAAATACGAGACAATAAAGTTTTACAACGGACTTGCAACAAATGGCATAAAAACCGAAAATGGTTTTGAAATAACAACACTAACAAAAGACAAATTCAACGCCAAAAAATTAATTTTTGCAACTGGTGTAAAGGATACTATGCCAAACATTAAAGGATTTGCAGAATGTTGGGGCATTTCCGTTATTCATTGCCCATACTGCCACGGCTACGAATACAAGAATGTCAAAACAGGAATTCTTGCAAATGGCGATATGGCATTTGAGATCGGAAAATTGATAAACAATTGGACAAAGGATTTAACCATATATACAAACGGAAAATCTATGTTAACAGCCGGACAAATAGAGAAATTACAAAAGCACAACATCCAAATTGTAGAGACAGAGATTGACCATTTTGCTCATGTAAACGGACAAATTGAAAGCGTTGTTTTTAAAGACAAAACTTTAAAGAATATAAAGGCATTATATGCCAGGCCTAAATTTGAACAACATTGCGAAATACCCAAACAATTAGGTTGTGAATTTACTGAACAGAATTATTTAAAAATTGACCCTTTTCAGAAAACAACAATACACGGTATATTTGCTTGTGGTGATAATACAAGTATGATGCGTTCAGTATCTTATGCTGTTGCTATGGGTGGATTAGCAGGTGGAATGATAAATAGAGAAATAATTGAAGAAGAATTTTAATCAAAAAACTGCCGCTAACAGCGCATAATCGCAATTGCTTGTTTTCAATGCAATGATCCAGGAAAGTAAACCACTTCTTTCCTGTGTATTTTAGCTTTAAGTTGCATTAGCAATTTGAAACCGCCACTACAGCCATGAACTAAAATTCCGGAATCCAGTAGACGAAGTAAAATGGTCTACTTTTTCATGAACTTTCCGTTCCAATTGCCGTTGTCTGTTTCCAGGGAAATCTGGTACAATCCACTTTGAAGAAAGGAAACGTCAACACTGTTACCGTCTCTCCTATTGCTATACACTATTTGCCCAAGCATATTCGTGATGGAAATGTTTTGCACTTTGAAGTTCGGGTAATCCGGCAAGTCCATGTTTAGAATCGTGCTCACGGGATTTGGGTAAATCACAAATTCATTGCTTTCCTGTACATCGGAAATTGACAATTCCGGGCCTAAACTTCCCTGTTGTGTTTTGGCATAAAGTCCGATCGTTCCCAATTTCGTTAGTTTAAATTCGGCAAAAGCGATTCCGTTTTCCGACCCCGAACTGATCGGGATGATCTTTTCCGCGCTTGGCAATGCCTGAATGCCGGCAGACATATTTCCGACAACGCCGGCGGCATTTCCAATATTTGATAAAAACCAGCCGGCATCAACTATTTCCCCGACAGGAGGTGCATTGATAACGATGTTTGTATATTCCGCAACCGAATAATAAACCCTGACGATAATGCCGTCATTTTCCGTGTAATTCCCGGCGTCCGCAATAGAAACGAGTCGGTTGCTGATTCGCGTACTTTGGGTTGCATTGCTGATCTGGTAATAACCATTGGTTGAAGTAACGCCGACCGGCATGTTTCCAATATTGTTATGATTGATGATGACGCCCGACGGTGCCATATCGTTCCCGTTTTCATTAATCATTAGCATTTTCCGGGCGCGGTTTGCCGGATTTGACCAATCGTGATTGCAGTTCGTATACGTTAGCGTGACCGTATTCCCTGATGTTGCCAACAAAGGACTGGTATTTACCAAAGAAGTGTCTCCCGAAATGAACCACCCTTTTCCACCGCTCGCAACCGGCAAGATCAGGTTTGCACGGGCAACAGCGCCGGTATTGCAATAATACAATCCCAACGCACCCATAGTACGGCCGATTGGCGCCTCGTTGCTAAATGCAACCAGCGTCGCGTCATAATTGGCGACACTCATACCGCAATTTTCGATAAATCCACCAAAAGCTGACAGTCCGACTTCTGGGTTCAGCTTGCTTGCCCAAGGTGCCAGACTCTGATTAAAAGAGGTCGCCTGTTTGAACATCGCGCCCATATGCAATACATTGGAAACATCCCAATTGCCTAGGTCCTGATTGAACGCCGAAGCCTGCTGAAATGCGAATTCCATATTAAAAACGGCACTCATATCCCAATTTCCGATGTTTTGGTTAAACGATGTTGCCAGTTCAAAAGTATGTGCGATGGCTATTACCGCCGATGTATTCCAATTGCCAATGTCCTGATTAAAATTGGTCGCTTTAAAGAACATTGCACCCATGTTGGTCAGTGCGCTAATATCCCAACTGCCGATATTTTTATTGAACGCGGTCGCGTCGCGGAACATGGAATCCATAGTAGTCACTGATGCGGTATTCCAATTTCCGACTTCACTGTTAAAAGTAGCCGCGCCATAAAACATATTGCCCATGTTCGTTACCGACGCTGTATTCCAATGGTTGAGACTTTGGTTAAACGCGATCGCGCCCTGAAACATATTCTCCATGGTCGTAACTGAGGCTGTATTCCAATGGGTTAAAGGTTGGTTGAAGGCAACTGCTCCGTAAAAAGTTGAAAACATCGTTGTTACCGATGCGGTATTCCAGTTTCCGATGTATTGGTTAAAGGCTTTCGCGCCTGCAAATACATTGCTCATATTTGTGACTGATGCCGTATTCCAGCTTCCGATATCCTGGTTGAAAGCAACTGTATTTGCCAGCATACCACTCATATTTGTGACCGCGCTGGTATTCCAGTTTCCGATATCCTGATTGAAGATGGTCGCGCCTACAAACATATTGCTGACATCGGTGATCGTCGACATGTTCCAGCTGTTAATGTTTGCCGGGCCATTCAACGCCGCGCAATATTGGAACATTTGGCTTGTATCGGTTACTCCTGAAAGTATCGGCACATCCGAAGCCGTAACATTCAATCCGGTACATCCGAAAAACGCTTTGTTAAAACTGGTCCAGGCAATAGCTCCCCATTGGCTAACTGCTTTCAGTTTAAACCTTTCGCCGCCATTATTGACATATATTCTGGGAAACGCCCCCGTGATCTTTACCTGGTACGATGTATTCATCGCCAGGTCTGAAAAAACGGCATTTCCCGTAACGTTTGTCAATGTTGTAATGATTGTTTGCGGCGTGTCGAGCAAAGCGATAGTCGCAGTATAATTATAGCCGGTTCCTGTAGTGGGCACGGTAATTTTAATCGTATTTCCTGTATTCCAGGTGGTTGTAAATTGTCCGAACCCCAAAACAGCGTAAAGTAACGTACAGCTGATGATTGCTATTTTTAATTTCATGTTTGATGATTTTATTCCGGTTTCTTTTCCCTTACTGTTTGATAAACTTGCCATTCCAATCGCCTTCATTAGTTTTGATTGACAGTAGATAGATTCCTGCCTTTAAGGAACTGACATCGACTGCGGAATTCCTTTCCGAAGTGCTGTAAACCGTTTGTCCCAAAATATTGCTAATGGAAATATTGCGGATCTCAAGACTTGGCGCATTCGGCAAATCCAGGCTCAGGCTGTTACTCACCGGGTTCGGATAGATTCTGATGGCATTTTTGAGTCGGGTCGCTTCATCCAGTCCAAGGCAATTCTCAACCGTGAGTTGCAATGGCATCGTCACCGTTGTCCCGCATTCGTTTGTCATCGTGCAAGTGTAAATTCCGGTATCCGAAAGGGTAACATTGGCAATGTCTAAAATTCCTGAAGTTTGGGAAGCCAGTATTGCGGAACCTTTTCTCCAGACATAAGTTGTCGCATTCGTGTTTTGGACATCAAAAACAAATGGATTACCTGAGCAGGCGACCAGCGAAGCAGTTTCAAAAGAATGATAGGATGGCTTGTGGCAGATTTCAATAAGATCGCCTAAATCATAACCCGCGTTGATGATACTGGCAACCCTGCTCACGACCTCAGTCACAGGATTGAATTGATAAATGCCTGACGGATAGGATCCATAAATATTCCCATCAGTTGCCATGAACTGCATGCCCACCGGATGTTGTATTCCGGCTTCATTTCCTGACAACGAATGAAGCGCAATGGATTGGTTGGCGAGGTCGTAAGCGAACATTGAACCGGCCGCGTTTGGATAACTATCGACATTATTTCCAAACAATCCGCCGTAAAGTTTGCCGCCGCTTGCGATGATCGGACTTGGATGCGCCCCAATTGTCGCATAATCGAAATCAAATATTTTTACCGTTGAATTTGTAGCAATCGTATATTCGAACATCGTACCACTTCCGCCGGGCGCTACGCCACTCGGACCAACATGTACGCCTCCGTAGCCCGCGCCATAAAGTTTTCCCGGCATGCCTTCAACGAGTTTTGTCTGGAAAATGGGGCTATCCGTCCCAAAAACATATTGTTTTACAAGTTGGTTTGTCTGAAGATCAAGCCTGTAAATACCAGCGGGCATGCGGCTACCTGTCATTGGCGCGGGCGATGCCACCCCGTAGACATAACCATCCGATGCTTTCATAAGCTCTCCGATAAAACTGGGCAACCAAAATCCGTTTTCGGCCATAAATCCCGGAATGGAGGCGACAATAGTCATTTCTTCCGTATTGATGTTGTATTTGAAAATGGAATTTCCACCATTTGTCGTTCCATAAATCATTCCAGGCAAAGGCTCGATCACACCAAAATTACTTGTTACCAAAATATTTGAAAGGACTTTATAAGTATTTATGGATAAATCATATTCGAACAAAACACCTTGCGGAATCCCTTGTCCGGAATCATAACCATCGTATCCTGTAACGCCGTATAATTTTCCATTGGAAGCCTGAAATAATCTCCCTCTTGGGAATTTTCCCTGAAGTCCCGTCACGTCAAATTCGTGCATGACTTCTGGTTCCAATACGTTTCCGTCCAATCCGTCAAGCGGAATCTTTATAATTTTTCCGTCATTCAGGCCCGGCAATTGTGGAGTCTGATAGTTGTAAACCACCCGATAACCCCATAATTCCTTTTGCGAATAAGTAGAAGTTATCATTAAAATACACGCGATGCAGAGTAATTTCTTTTTCATACGTTACATTGTTGGTGTGGTAAATCTAACGCATATTATTGGTTTATCTCACGGCACCTATTATTTACTGTGTTTTAATTATTATTCTGACTGGCAGCAACTTCCTGAATATAGTCTGCTGTATAATGATGTCAATGTTGTTGGAGGCGGAAGAAAAAGACCAAATTAAAAATATAATTTTTCCTCTTAGAGACTGCTGCGAGGTGGTTTCTTTACTTTTAAATAATATATTTATTCATGTATCCTAAATTTACAAAGAGCCACAAAAGCCAAGATTATAATTCATCCTTTTTTGCACAACTAAACTTGAATCTTGGCGGATTTAAAATCAGATATGAAACCATTTCTAAGTTAAAACCCGATTATGATTTCTTTTCAGTTTAACTTACCTGCACGCATAAAACTTGACTGAATGTTGTGAAAAAACCTCTAGTTGCGTTTTTAATTTTAGCTTCACTTTACGAATGTGACTTATAGTTGGTAAACGCATGTGAGGGTTATTAAAAGAAATTTTAATTTAAATGAATAATTAGCTCCGTTCGTCAGCGCCTCGGGTGGCAACGGATAATTGATAATTTTTCTTAGTTTATTCAAATGAAAAATCGCTAACCGAGGTTTATCGAATTGTATTTAGTACATTAAGATTATAATAATCGTATAAGAATTGACTTTCAATTTGTTACCGTTTGTTTTCCTTCGTCGGATAAAAACGTAATTTACCGATTTGATTATCAGTATCTTAACACAATGTTTATTTTTATAGACGTTAGCAAATACCACTTCAGCTAGTAAATTCCGTAGTACGAACCTTAGGCCTCCTAAGATGTGTATTACTTCTAGATAACTTTTCGAATTATTATTAACTGGTTGACGAAATGCTCCTACGCTATCCTAAAAACTTTGTATTACTGACGTCAAAATTAATCGTTTACCAGTGATATGCCTATTTACATTGCAAATGACAGAAAACACCAATCGTGTTTTGGTTTTTAACAGCAAAGTTACCTATCTCGATGAATCTAATATACTTTTAATATCCACCTGAAGACAATGATTTGAATGAAATAATTGAAAATTAAATAGTTATGAATAGGCATCAATCAATTAATGCTAACAATGGGTAAGCGAATCGGCTGGTTCTGTAAGTTGAAACAGTTTTCCATAACTTCGTTTCCGTTCAGTAGAGAATATTCTGCAAATAATTTAAAAAATTCCCTTATTATCAATTCGTTATCATTAATTTATAGATACGTAACTTTAATTAACCTCAGTAATTTTACTAATCAAATATATTTATTTATGAAAAAAGTATTTTTTTTAATTGCTATCATTTTACCCGTAATTGGAAATTGTCAATGTTTCGTCAGCGGACTTGGAAGCTTAGGTCGTTTAAGTAAAACGACGGGCAACTCTTATGTCGATAATTGGTTTAACAGCCAAAAGTCTGAACTTGAAAAAGTATTTGATGTTGAAGCTGATTTATATATATATGATGATGGAAATTCTCCCAATGCCTATGCAACAAAATCTAATTGGGTTAACGGACAAATAGCTTTTGGTAAAAATTTGCTAGTGCAATACTTATGGCGTATGGACAAAGGATCTGCTGGAATAGCAGCAATCCTGGCGCACGAATATGCACATGTATTGCAGCAATGGATGGGTTCAAAATTATCTTGGAAATACAGAGAACTGCATGCAGATTTTCTAGCGGGATATTATTTACACACCAGAAACTATATTACTTATTCTAATCTGAACATTTTCGCATCAACATTTTTTGAACTTGGCGATGATGCGTTTTGGTCTCCTAGCCATCATGGAAATAAATATGAAAGATTAGAAGCCTTTAAAGCTGGGTTTAATTGTAATGCTGAAGATATTTATGATGCAATGGATGCAGGCGAAGAATACCTATTGAATTAGCAAACTACAGCTAACAGCAAAGTAAAATTGTAACTGTATAAGTTTTATTGCCTTTATTTTGTGACGAATAAAGTTTTATTTTGGCATAGAGAACTCAGTTCGCATGCATTGAAAACCAAGTTACCGGCAGCGTTAGCTACAAACTTCACTATAATATTAATTTCATACATATGATCAAAAATACCTCTCTATTTTTAGCCGGATACTTTGTAATTATAATGATTTTGTATTTTCTTTTTAAAGGAGATCAATTTACACCATCCACTTTTGGTTATTGGGCAAAAATCGTAACTCCTGTTTACCTCCTTATATTCATATTAATTTTAATCTTAAAGAAAAAAACCGATGAAAAATAAAATACATTTTACTATTCTTTTAGTTTTCTTTAATTGTTTTCTTGGATTCTCTCAAGAAGACGATTTCATATTTCAATCCCTGAGCGGACTGAATAAAGTCTCCGAAGCTGCTGAAAAACTCTGGTCGTTTTTTGATAGTACTGATGACAAGATTAATAAAAAGAAGCTTATTGATATGGCAGTTGACTTAAACCTAGATATCACAGATATAATTATTGAAAAGCAGCGAATCTTATCGAAGATCCAAAATTCTTCAACACAAGAAACAAATCTGTATTCGGAAATCAACAATCTAGAACTTAAAACCATTCAATTAAAAAACACGCTGCAAAAACATAAAGACGTTATAAAAGCTGTAGGATTAGATGCTGCAGAGATTAGTTCGGAGTTAAAAGCGGAATTTTCGAGTAAGATATTTCATCTTCAAACTATCAAAGCAAATCCCAAAAGAAAGCAGAAGACAATTGTATATCTTCAGAGTGGAATAAATATTTTGAAAGGAGCGAAATCTGTTCTAAATAAGTTTAAATTAATTTAGGTTACCTCTAACCAACTGTAAGCAAAATTGTCGGTGTATCGTTTTATTGCGTTTATTTATTATGGAGAATGTTTTATCTTGGCAGAGAGAATTGCTTCGCCAGTTCGCTTAAAAGTGAATGACCATTTGACGCAAAAATTTGTACAATATTCAGGAACAAACACTTAAGATCATGAATAAAATATTTAATTTATTGTTTTTCTTTATCCTATCCATGACCTTTTCTTGCGCTAATGACGATGATACTGTAATACCTGAAGTAGCAGAAGAAATTATCCTTTATGACAACGTAAAAATCATTGAAGCGAATGAATTTGAACTTGATACTGCCGCACAACTTCTTGATGCCGGAACTTATACTTTTAAAAGAATTTCTGGGCAAACAACTATAAGCATTGGAAATATTATTCTTGGGGAACTCGGACAAGGTTATATTCGAAAAGTTACAAGTGTAAACCAATCAGATAATATAATAACTGTACAAACAACACAAGCTTCATTAGAAGAGGTCTTTAAAAAAGGGACATTTAGTTTTGGGGCGGATCTCACTGGAATGGTATTATCGGCTCGCGAAAAAACACTCGGTAATTCCAGTTTTGGCGGTAGCGGATTTGAATTCTCAATAACTGGGAGATCTTTATACTCATCACCATCAATAGAAATGGAATTTAACAGCTTTGATTGTTCGTTTGATCCAAATTTAGAATTTCGCTTAAATTTTTCAAACGGTCAGTCAAAGTTTGAAATGGGAGCAAATAACGCTAATTTTCTACTAAATTTTGATTCCAAAATTTCAGCTTCTGCAAGTGCTGACATCGTTGGACTTGAAGAGCCTATTGCACAAAGTTTAAAGGTCGTCATTATACCTATTCCAGTCAGGACAAAAATTATACGTATTCCGGTCATTTTAACTTTAGACGTCTTTGCAAAATTATCTGCAAATTTTACAGGCCCGTTAAGTTGTAAAGGTAACTTTAAAAGTACAAGCATATTGAATTTTGGGGTTAAGTATGAAAACAGCGTATGGAGCAAAACAGACGATTTCACTACCAATGCCAGTTTTCACGCTACCGAATTGGAAGTAAACACCTTACAAGCATCGGCAATAGTCACTGCCGGAATAAAGCTTAGTGCAAAAATCTTGGGTGTGGCAGGGCCTTTCGTTTCTTTTGCCCACAAAGAAAATTTTTCAGCTAGTTCATCCACTCCCCTAACCCATTTATCGGACAGGAATGCCAGTATGAAAAAATCCTTTGAAACAAAGTTTGGTGTAGAGGCAGGTTTTATGAATCATGTCGCCGCAAGCTTTAACTACAATCATGAATCGACGCCAGAAACAATTTATGAGATCCCAAAAACTGTTGAAAAAGTTTCCGGAGATAACCAAGTAGGTAACATTGGACAAGTGTTACCAATGAAATGTAAAGTAGTTGTCAAGGACGGAAAAGGAGAACCGTGGTCGAATATTCCTGTGCATTTTGATGTTTCACAAGGAGGCGGATCAGTACCGGAAGATGTGATATTAACAGATAATTCTGGTTATGCAGAAGTTTCGTGGACTATGGGAAATATAGGTGTCCAGGAACTGAAAGTAACTGTCAAGAAAGCTGATGGGAGCTCAATAACCGATATCCCGATTGTATTTAATGCCAGTTCAGGATGTTCTGGAAATATTAGCGATGTAGATGGTAATAGCTACTCAATAACATCAATTGGAAGTATGTGCATTATGCAGCAGAATCTAAATGTTACCCATTTTAGAAATGGCGATGAAATTCCACAAGTTTCACCAGAGGCTTGGGTATCAGCCGTTGGACCAGCATACTATAATAGTTTAAATGGAAAACTATATAATTTTGCAGCTCTTTTAGATAGTCGAGGTCTTGCTCCTGAAGGTTGGCATGTCCTTAGTCCATTTGAAGCAGCGTATATAGCAAATACTGAAAGTAATGGCTTTAATCCAACATCCTCAGGCTTTATTTGCGGAATTTGTTTTCCCCAGCTTTTCACATATGGATCATACTATTGGGTATTAGGTGGATTGGGTTCTGATTTAGTAATGGCTTATAACGCTTCATCTGGATATTTCTATCCTTTCAATGAATTTTCAGATTACTCTACATTTGGTTGTCCTGTCAGGTGTGTTAAGAATTAAATATATCGTACAAACGGAGAAGATTTTATCTTATGGAGAGATGTCAGTTCATGGAATCGCTTTTGTGCAAATCCTGAAACGTTAACTGCAAGCTTTGAAAAAAAATGTGCATAACCCTATATTTATGAATCAAATTGTAATTACTGAACAACAAGTTTTAGAAGTTGAAAAGCAACTTTTAGAAGCAATGAAAAAAAGCGATATCGAAATTCTGAACGAATTGTTACACGATGATTTGCGATTTATTCTTCCAAGCGGAGAAGTAATTACAAAGCAAATGGATCTGGAAACCCATAAATCTGGAAATCTGATTCTTGAAAATATTTCATCAATAGTCGATTCAATAAATTTGATTGATGATAATGCGGTTGTCACTTTATCTTCAAGCATTTCCGTAAAAATGTCAGGACAAAATTTCGAAGGGCAACTCCGTTACATCCGTATTTGGAAAATATTCGAAAATCAATTAAAAGTTATTGCCGGAAGCTGCGTGGCAATATAAAGCCAACTGTTAGCAGCCGGCAATAAAATTGTTAGTGTATGGTTTGATTGTATTTATTTTTCACAAACAAAGTTTTATCTTGCGCAGAAAACTGCTTCGCCAATTCGCTATGGCTCGGGTCAGTCCGCTTGGATCCGCGACTGCGGTTAACAGGCATAACGTTGTGCGCCATTTTAAAGAAACGAATCAACAGCAACCAATAAAATGAAATTATCAATAAGCATCATAGCTTTTTTTATCTCTTTAATTTCTCAATCACAAACCATTGACACTTTAATAGACGTTGGAAATCACAAACTACACTTCCATATCATAAAAGGCAAAGGCATTCCAATTCTTTTTGAAACTGGTGGAGGCGCTGATGGAAATGCTATGAATAATATTTTGCAGCCGATAGCCGATAAAACAGGTACAACTTTAATCACTTATGATCGAGCGGGATTCGGAAAAAGTACAGTAGATACTTCGGAAACTGACATTGCCAGACACAATATTGTAAGTGGAATCGAAGATTTAGAATTTGCACTTAAAAAATTGGGCTATTATGATAAAATAATGCTTGTTGCACATTCTTATGGTGGATGGTATGCAACATTATATGCTGCAAGAAATCCTGATAAGGTCAAAGCAGCGGTTCTAATTGATGTAAATCACGATTATTATACGGATGAATATGTCTCGGAAACGCTCACGCAACAAAAAAATGATATAGAAAACTGGAAGCAAAATAACCTTGGATTTTATTACATGGCAACGAATCTGAAAAGTACTGTTGAAATTATGAGAGAAAATAGTTTCCCTGCTTTAATTCCAGTCATTGATTTCGTTAATGGAAAGCCATTCTGGAAAGACACTGGAAAAATTGAACGTTGGATTAATTGCCATAAGAATTTTGTAGCAGCTGAACCAAATCGTATTGGCATAGTTGCAAAAGATTGCGGGCATTTGATTTACAAGGATAATCCAAATCTTGTTATTAAATCTATCGTTGAATCCTATAACAAAATTTAAGACTACAAAACCGCGAACAACCGGCTTTAAACGCAATCGAGGAGATTTCAGTAATTTGAAGTTTCATTTACACGAAGAAAATTCTATCTTAGCAAAGAAAACTGCTTCGCCATTCGCTATCGCCCAGGTCAGTTTGCTTTCATCGGCAACTTCGTTTACCGGCAAAACGTTGTGCATTATTACAAAACAACTTCGATAATACAAAATGAAAAAAACAATATTCTTACTGCTTACATTATTCATTACAAATTTTACCAATGCTCAAAACATATTACTTGACAGTTTAGTTCAAAAGAATGGTTTTCCTTTCCAAATTGATAAAACCATTTCATTTCAGGGAAAAGGATGGGATGTTTTGCTAAACGAAATAAAACAATCTAATTCTGTTTTACTGGGAGAAACCCATTTTACAAACGAAATTCCTTATTTCACAAATGCCGTTATCAATGAGGTTAAGTTTGATAACTATTTTCTTGAGGTTGATCCTTATTCAGTAGCCATAATCGAAACAAAAATTAAATCTCTGTCTGATGAACAGCTTAATACTTTTGTTAAAAAATACAGTACAAACTTTTCTTTTTTGGAGTATGAACCCGAATTTGCTTTGTTTAAGGATTTAGTTAAACGCAATACCAAAATATATGGTGCCGAACAAATTAGCATTTTTGCAGATCAAATGATAATTTCACGTTTAAAAGAAATTTCGAAAAATAAAAAAGCGGTTGAAATCTATGAGCAAATGCTTCATAATTCCAAACTCGTTGCGGGTAAAGAGGGTCTTGAAAAATACTACCTGTTATCCGAAGATTGCCTTCAAAAAATAGATTTGTTGTTGAAGTTAAAACTTTCTGACAAAGAGCGAAAACAAATTGAAGACTTAAAGTTAAGCAGAGCCATTTATGTTCAAAGAAATCATCCGTTAAGGATCCAACTACTGAAAAATATCCTGTTAACGCAAATGACTGATTGGAAAAACAAAAAAAATCTTTTCAAATTTGGCGCGGTCCATCTGCCAAAAGGTGAAACCATCTTAACAAAAACCGATATATACGATATCGGCAGCTTAATTTCTAATATTGAAGAAGCAAATTTCAGGAAATCATTACATATAATGCTTATCGGAAAAGAAGAAGACGATAATGATGATACTAGTTTTAAATCTTTCCTAAATGTGGCAAAAGACGAACAATGGTACTGTTTTGATTTAAGACCTTTAAAGAAATCTATTTTACAAAACAAGCTAAAAGTAGATGATGTATACTTATCGAGGGTTATAAAGGGTTATGATTATCTTATCTATATTCCGAAAGTCACTAAAAGTAAAGAAATCTCGATAAAATAACAACGCACAACCAACGTTTCACAAAATTGCCGGGTTTCCGGATATTTAATTTCACGAAGAAATAGTATTTTCGGCAGCATGCTATGCTCCTATTTCTTCACATGCGCAAATGCGCGAAACGTTTACAGCGTTTTTAAAAACAGTTCGTATCAGATGAAAATTATATTTTCCACATTTCTCCTAATAATATTAGCTTGTACCAACAAAAGCGCACCAGAGCTTACTGAAAAAAGGGAAGCTTTGCAAAATCAAATCAACCCTGCTATAAATAGCGGAATCAAAGAAATTGAATCGATAAATTTTAGAAGAACTTATGTTGGTCACGAAAATTTATCTGACAAAGAATTGGACAAGCTTTATAAGTCAAATCCCAGTTTAGAAACTTATGATATAGACTCTGGAATAGTAAATGAATTAAATGATTCAGGCCTGCTGAAAAAAACGGAATTAATACTGCATCACTTTGAGAACAAAAAGCTGACAAAAGAATATTTAGACGATAAAAATGAAATTTTGATTGCATGCAAATATGACTCACTATCTATTTCAAAAATTGATATAACTATAGGAAATGGAGCCGAAAAGAATCATAAAGCATTAGATTTTGGTGGAGACCATATTATCGGCATCATACTGAAAGACGTTGACGATGATGATATAAAGGAGATTCTGATTCTGACTAATTACTATGTCATGAATGGTGACAATTTCCAACTTAAAATCTTTAAATATAAATAAAACTTCTGCTAACATCCAGTAAGCGAATTATGCTGGTTTTCGGCAAATTGAAGTTTTCTTTTCAGGAAGAAATCCTATCTTCGCAGAAAGAACTGCTTCGCCAATTCGCTATCGCTCGGTCAGTTCCCTTGGATCAGCGACGGTCGGTTACAGGCCAAACGCTGTGTGCCATTTTGTACAGAAAATGTAACTAGACAAAAAATAAACATTTAACGAAAAATCATGCAAGAAGAAATAACGAAACATTCAAAAAAAATTTACAAAACTGTGAAAAAATCAGAACACACACTGGGAGAGAAAGTGAAGGAAATAATCATAGAAATTTTTATAATCGTTTTTGCTGTAACACTGTCAATATGGCTGCATAGTTGGAGTCAACACAAACATCAACAAGAAGAAGTATCCGTTTTTCTTAATAATTTAAAGAATGATTTAGAGAATGACATAAAAAATATCGACATTGAAAAGGAAGCATACCAAAAATCAAACATAGGCTATGAAAAAATTTTAGGACTATCAACGCTCCAACTTGACAGTATTTATAAGTCGAACGATAAAGTTAATTTCCCAATTCATTCACATGGACAGACAATGAATATTGGTAATTATGAAGGTTTTAAGTCAAGTGGTAAAATTGGCTACATTGAAGACGAAAAATTAAAACAGAAAATCTTAAATTATTACCAAATATTTGTACCGGCAATTGACGAAGTTGATAAAATGTACAATGATTTTCTATTTAAATGTTTTGACAAAATGATAGAAAATGCAGATAAATCTGAAGAAAAATTATATTCAGACCCAAAATTTAAAAAAGACAATCGAGTTTCTTATCATACTAGGTAAGAACAACATAAGGGTTTATGACAAAAATACAAGACCATTAGCCGTTGAACTTATTAAAGAAATTGAAAAATCGATGAATAAATAAAACGGCGCACAACAATGCTGTTGACAATAAAAACAGGGCCAATGGAGACAATTTTCGTTTGTACATTATAAGGCGATGACAAATTACGAGTTGCATCAATGGTGCAGAATATCAATTTAATCAGAGACCATCTGGTTTTTTTCAGATCCGCGACTGAAGGCTTACAGGTAAAACGTTATCGGCAAGTTGATAAAAAACCACATCATTAGAATGAAAAAATACTTACCCTTTATTTTAGCATTTTTATTCATCAGCGATCTACACGCACAATACACAATTGTAGGTGGTACAACAGGTCAAATATTTAATTTTGATTCCTCGCAGATTACATACGAAGTGGAATGTACCGGAGGAGCAAATTTCTCCCGATTTATTAACTCATTTAGTTTATGTGGCATTCTTTACCCTTCTATTGTGTCTGCGTACACAGGTTCGGCTAACGCTCCTTATACAATAAAGTACACTTTTTCTGAACCTATGACAATGCTGAAGCTGGCAGTTGGCGGCACCGGAAGTGTAGGACCACCAGGAAGCATTACGCTCGAATCGTTCCTTTTTTCAACCAATGGAGGCGTTCCATCATTAAGCATTAACAGCGGAACTTGTGCGCCATGGATAATAAATGCAAACGAAATTATAAGCCCTTCAGTTCCAGGCGCCCTGAATGCAATAATTGACTTAAGCTCGGAAACACCGTTTACCGAAGTAACAATTATGCCGGGTTCAGTAAACGATATCGGAAATTTAGGCTCGGGATTTGGTTTATGTGCCAACGGTTTGCTGTCTACCGAAAATATTGATAGTGTCCTTGATGTTCATGTTTATCCAAATCCATCGGATGGCATTTTTACAATTGACAACAATTTAGGATATCAATTGCACTACAGCGTTTACAATTTGTTGGGAGAGATACTTTTTGAAGGAACAACGACAAATCAAAGATTAACCGTTAACTTACAGGATTTTCCTGCGACTATTTATTTTTTAAAAATCTTCTATGGAAACAGCAGCCGTGTAAAAAAGCTTATCCGCGGGTAACCAACCTTTTTATAGGCCTGGATTCAAAACATTATCGGTTAAAATGTTTACCTCTAAAACTTTCATCAGGTAGGCTAAAAGTTGCATCTTTAAAAGACAGGCCAACCAATTAAACATTATAAATCAACTTGGTTCTTTGTATCATTTTATCTTTGAGGCAGTTCCCGTCTGCGAAATCGTGCAACAGTATTGTCGTATCAAATAAAGAATCTTCATTGATTGATTGTAATTTTATACTTCAAAAGCAATCAATATGGGACATTTTAAAATTTCAATTCAGAAAGAACTCGAAATACGCGAATACAAATTAAAGTATGGTGTTTTTGTTAATGAGCAATGGCACCTGACCATATTTCGTGAAGACGATACGATCCTGCAGCGTTTTGCCTGCGACACTTTTGAATTGTGCTGGCTTGAATCGGCGAAGTACCTGACAGACATGGGTGATGTTATCCAAATTAAAGGCGACAGTTCTGAAACCCTGTACATCGAATATTTTGAAGATAAAATTCACACCATAAAAAATACCAGAAGCATTACCTGATGTTGTTTTATTGATGCTTTTTTGTTACACCCCATCTGAAATTACCAGTTATACTTTTTTTACTTTTTCAGGGTTTTTCTCGGCATAACTGTAAATGAGCTGCATGAGGTAATGGTTGCTCCTGTAAGGCGTCACATAGGCTTTTAAGCCTGAAATTTCTGTTAAACTTGTCTCTGAATCGAGGTAACCCATCCCGTAAAAATGCCCTTTTTCAACCCAAATGCAACTGCGTTCGCCTTTTGATCTGCCTTTATCTAAAATAGCGAAACTTTGCCTGCTGTTTAATAAATAGTCGAGTGCGCTTTCAACCTGTGCATTGTGGTTCTCGATGTCTGGTAAATTCGTACTGTCAGATTTTGGCTGAAATTCTCCCGCTTCCACTGTACCATATTTGCAAAACCTATGGTCGATATTGAATTTTTCGGCAAGATTACGCAAGGCGTTGATGCCGTCATACAAACTGTTAAAAGTTTCAATTCCCGACTGAAACTTATTCAGCTTTCCCACCGCAAGGTATTTGTAGCCACTTCGCGCTTCATATTGGTACAACCCGAATTTCGGGTCAAAACTTTTTAAAGCCCTGTTGTAAGTGGGCCACAATTTTTTGATTTCGGTACACTCTAACAGCAATGCCATAAATTCGGTAGCGCAAACCTCAAACGAAATACCGTAAATGTCGCGCAGGAAATGCTGCCGCTGCGAATTGATCTTATGCCCTGTAAAATGAGAAGCCACGCGCTTTTTCAGATTGACAGCCTTTCCTACATAAACCACATCCTTGAACTGGTTGTAAAAATAATAAACCCCCGGCTTTTCAGGAAGGCTTGTAAAATCTTCCGGCGGCAGATTGGGAGGCAAACGCTGGTCCTGTGAATTCTTTTTGAGCATTTTTTGGATTTCATCGCCGCTGTCCCATTCCAATAATCTTGAAAACATTACGGCAGTCGCATCTGCATCACCCCCGGCACGGTGGCGGTTTTCTAAAAATATGCCCAGCGAATGACACAATTTTCCCAAGCTGTAGGACGGCAATCCGGGTTTGATTTTCCTTGCGGCACGAACGGTACAGAGTTTACTGGCTGTCCATGCGAATCCGCTTTCAGCCAATTGGTGCCGCACGAACGAATAATCGAAATTGACATTGTGTGCCACGAAAACCCGGTCTGTAAGCATTTGCAGTATTTTCTCGGAAACGTCATCGAAAATGGGCGCCTTTTTTACCATCTCATTGTTGATGCCCGTGAGTGCAAAAATGGGAAGCGGTATTTCTTGTTGTGGATTGATAAGCGTTTCAAACCGGTCGATTACTGCTGTACCGTCATGGATGATGATGGCAATTTCAGTAATGCGGCTGTGGCTGGCATTGCCACCGGTGGTTTCTATATCGACGATTGCGTATTGCTGATTTTTCATTGGAAAGATAACGTAACGGACTTCTTTTAGGTATAAGCCGGAATGTAAAAAAATATAATTGACAATAGTATTGTATTTTTTTGATAATGAAGTTTTGTTTGCAGTAATATTTGCCGGAAAAATCATTTTTAACAACAACGGATCTGCTGTGTTAAAATTAATTTTGTACATATATTGGCAATTAAAACTTGTGTAGATACATTTTCCTTGTTACTTTTCGGGGTGGAAAACTGGAAACTATTTATCGATTTTGTTTTGATTGCCGGCATGTCTCTACTGGGGCTTATCATCGGTTTTCTGGCGAAAGCAAAAACGAGATTTTCACAAAAATTACTGATCGTTTTTTTTGCAAATGCGTTCTTTTTCCTGCTTTATTATTACGGCTATTTGCATCGTTTCAGGATCATCGGCGGCATTGGAATACTGTTCGGGCATGGTGTGGGTTTTTTATTGGGGCCGGTTTTATATTACTACCTGCAATCGATCGTATTGCCAAAAGAAAAAATCATTACACCTTTATATAAAAGCCTGCTGCCCTATTTGCTGGTCTGGCTGTTTGTTTCACTTCCGCTGGCAATGGCATTGGCTTTTAATTCGCTAAAATATTTTCACGGGCTTTACCTGAAATACGAAGCCATCCTGAACTATATCGAAAACATTTATTTTTTTTGTTACCTGGTGGTTTCGTTGCGGTTTTTAGATAAATTCCGGAAAGTTTATAAAGAAAACTATTCCACGATCAATAAAAATGACCTCATCTGGTACAGGCAACTGATTTATGGATTTATGGCCATTGTGTTTATAGATACCCTGTGTACGCTGTATGAAACATTTTTTCCTATTTTGCCCTGGAATATCGGAACTTTCGTCGCCTTTACGATGATTGCGATGTACGCCTATCTGGGTTACAAAGGCCTGTTTCAATCGCAGATTTTGATCCCGGATTTTTTACTCGATACGTTATCGGTTTCAAATGACAGCAATGAAATTGTTCCGGAAACCATCGATTCTAAAGACACCGCCATCGAGAAAACCAAAGTCAAACAATTAGACAGCTTTTCAGAAACTGACATTGCATTACTCAAATCAAAGGTCATTGCCTTGCTTGAAAATGACAAATTGCACCTCAACGAATCCCTGAACCTTACCGAAATGGCGAACAATGTGGGCATCACTGATAAAAAATTATCTGAATTATTGAACCGGCATTTGAATACAAACTTCTACAATCTCGTCAATGAATACCGTGTCAGGGAAGTAAAGGCGCGATTAAAAACAATGGATTCCGACAAATATACGCTGCTCGCAATTGCTTACGACAGCGGCTTCCAATCTAAAGCGAGTTTCAATCGGATATTTAAACAAAAAACTGGGGTTTCTCCTGCCGATTACCGGAAAAAACTGATCCATCCGAAGTAAAAACCTGTAAATTAACAGATTACCTGAATGAATTACAGATCGTTACACAAAATTTCACCTTGTTAAATTTCAAAAAAATAGGACTCAATGCTTCCATTGAGCCGATATACTGCGTTTTTTAGGTTTATTTTGCTTTTCATCAATCAAAAAACGATACAATTATGAAGACCTTTATTTATGTTTTTTCAATGTTGCTTGTGGGTGCTGCTGCTGCATCTCAATCCTACTCCTGGGGCGGCCGTTTTGGTGGAGATGGCGAAGACGTCGTTCTCAAAATGCACGTTGATGCTTCCGGTAACATTTTCACTACAGGATACTTTACGCTCACTTCAGATTTTGACATTAGTGACGGCGTTTCCTTACTTACCGGAGGTGATTTTTACGAAGCGTTTGTGCAAAAAACAGATAAAGATGGAAATTTTGTTTGGGCGAGGCGTTTTGGTGGCGACTCTTTTGACAATGGTACAGATGTGACGACAGATGCTGCCGGAAATGTATACATCACCGGAGTGTACCAGGAAACTGCCGATTTTGATCCGGGAGAAGGCGAATTTATGCTCACTTCTACCGGCGGTCTCGACATTTTTGTGGTAAAACTCGATCCCAACGGAAATTTTGTCTGGGCAAAAAGCATAGGCGGAACAGAATATGAAGAAACTTCAGCCATTGGCACTGATGCGTTAGGAAATATTTACGTAAGCGGGTATTTCTTTGGCGAAATGAACTTTGACCCGGGACAGTCTGAATTCAGTTTAACACCATTGGGATGGAGCGATGGATTCATCACAAAACTAAATTCCGATGGCACATTTATATGGGCAAAACAATTTGGCGGAGATGATTTTGACCTGTCCCTGGACATGAAAGTGATGCCTTCCGGGGATCTCTACTTTGCCGGGAATTTTAACGGTACTGCAGATTTCGATCCGGATCCGGAGGTTGTGCAAAACTTGACGGCGGAGGCAGAAGCTGGATTTTTACTCCATCTTACGGCAGACGGCGATTATGTCAAAGCCATTAATATCGGAGAAGCCCCGGAGGGATTTTACCTGTTGTCTGTAGATGTTGATGCTTTGGGTTCGGCATATATCACCGGTTATTTTGGAGGCGAACTCTCATTAGGCCTTGTCAACGGAACGGAAACCACTTTGTCGGCTCCCGATTTTTATAATGGCGTTGTACTCAAAGTAAATCCCAACGGGACTACGGCTTGGGCTACGCAGTTTACAGGTGAAGAAGCCAGCATTCCTTATACGGTCGCGATCAACAGCAATGGCGAGACGCTGGTTTCAGGATTTTACGGCGTTTCGCTGCAATTGGGCGACACTTTGCTTACTATAGAATCTGAAAATGCCATGGAAAGCTTTCTCGCGAAACTCGATGCCAACGGGAATTTTACCAATGGCTACCGTTTTGGCGGCGTTAACTTTGTCGATAGAAGCGCCATGGGCATCGATGCCGAAAACAACATCTATCTGTCGGCTTCGTTTGAAACCATTGCCGACGTCAATCCGGATGCTAACAACACTAACTTTGTAACATCAGCAGGTTTCAGGGATAATTATCTGATTAAAATGTCAGATTCGGAATTAAATGTAAAGGATTTTGGGAATGCGAACAACAGTTTACGCGCCTATCCGAATCCGGCTACAACGCAAATTACCCTCGATTGGGATACTGCGGTCGCCGGTTTGCCATATGAAATTGCAGATGTGTCCGGAAGGCTTGTCATGACTGGGAAAATTGATTCAAATCAACAAATAGACCTGAGCAGCCTTCATTCAGGTATTTATATTGTAAAAGCGGCGCGCGCGTACTGTAAAATAGTAAAACATTGAACTTTTATTCAAGTAATAAAACAACTATCGATACAAACACGGTACATTTCAGAGTGCGGATGCTTCCAATTATGAACCGGATTTTATTAGATTAAAGGGATTGTTATTTTATAGAAATATAAAAAGCAGTCCCTTTACTTTTTTTTTATTATTGCTTCAGGTTTTTCACCGTTTCTGAACAAAGTCAACTCAGCCAAAAATATCCGTGAACCATAAAATCAATCATCCAAAAGGATATTCCGATTTTACAACCTTTTTTACCCACATTGTTTTGGAATACATTGAAATGTAAGCCTTTT
>Ga0081606_1000093_pt1 | contig 56004 bp, 49 predicted proteins | sample EareggfetidaYelm_FD_71127 | JGI IMG/M metagenome (GOLD analysis project Ga0081606, IMG submission 71127) | Earthworm egg capsule microbial community from the University of Washington, USA - E. fetida Yelm (SPADES assembly) (version 2) | ecosystem: Host-associated > Annelida > Reproductive system...
CCGGTCACGATGGCCAGCGCGCCGCCCAGATGGGTGTGCAGCGCTGACAGGGTGGCGATCAGCCCGGCGGCCACGGTCACCGCATCGGGGCGCGGCGCCAGTTCGGCGAGCGTGCCGTCGAAGTCGAGAAAGAGCGCGTGGCTGCTCGTCAGAGGTGGGAGTTGTGGCATCGGGCAGGCGCCAGGCCGCTGGCGGCCTGGCGGTGGTGTTGATGTTGGTGTTGACAGTGACAGTGACAGTGGCAGTGGCAGTGGCGGCGGCGGTGTCATTGGCTGGCGAGCCACTGCGCCACCGCTGCCACCCGCGCCTGGCGGATCAGCGCCCCGACCTGCGGGCCGGCCAGGCCCCGGGCGGCGGCCTGCGCGGCAATGGCGCTGCTGTGCACGGATTGCGCCGCTGCCAGCGCGGCGGTCAGGCGCGGGCGCTGCGGGTAGGCCGATTCGGCAAACCCGAGCCGCCCGCGCGCATCGCATTCGCAGGCCAGCAGGATGTCGGCAAAGCGCTGTGGCAGGCGCAGCGCATCGCAGCGCTCCAGCAGGCGCACCAGCGCTGCGGCAGACAGCGCGTTGCTGCAATGGATGTGGCCATGCTCGCGCGCCACCTTGTCGGCGGTTGCGCGGCAGTCTGCGGGCACGCGCAGCCGCTCGGCCAGGTGTTTGAGCAGTTCGGCGCCGCGCGTCTCATGGCCGATATGGCGCGGCAGCATGTCGGCGGGCGTGCTGCCTTTGCCCAGGTCATGCGCCAGGCAGGCAAAGCGCACGGCCAGCGGGGCTTGCAGCCGCGCGGCCATGTCCAGCACCAGCAGCAGGTGCGCGCCGGTGTCGATCTCGGGGTGGTGCTCGGCGCTCTGGGGCACGCCCCACAGGCGCTCGACCTCGGGCAGCAGCCGCTCGAGCGCGCCGCATGCGCGCAGCACCTCGAACATGCGCGAGGGCTTTTCGGCCATCAGCCCGCGCGCGAGTTCCTGCCATACGCGCTCGGCCACCAGGTGGTCGGTCTCGCCATGCGCGACCATCTCGCGCATCAGTTGCAGGGTCTCGGGCGCCACGGTGAAATCGGGCAAGCGCGCGGCAAAGCGCGCCACGCGCAGGATGCGCACCGGGTCTTCGCGGAACGCAGCGCTGACATGGCGCAGCACGCGCGCGGCGATGTCCCGGGCGCCGTGATGGGGGTCGATGAGGCATCCGGCGCCGGATGCATCGGCGCTGGTGGCGATGGCATTGATGGTCAGGTCGCGGCGCGACAGGTCTTCTTGCAGCGTCACCTCGGGCGCGCTGTGCACCACGAAGCCCCGGTAGCCGCGCCCACTCTTGCGCTCGGTGCGGGCCAGCGCGTATTCCTCGCGCGTTGCCGGGTGCAGAAAGACCGGAAAGTCGCGCCCCACGGGCAGATAGCCCTGCGCGCGCATCTGCTCGGGTGTTGCGCCCACCACCACCCAGTCGCGGTCATGCACCGGGCGGCCCAGCAGCCGGTCGCGCACGGCGCCTCCGACCATGTAGATCTGCATGCCGGTCGTTCAGGGGATGGGGCGCAGACGGTAAGGCTCCTCGAAATCGCGGAAGTCCTTCTCGGCCAGCGCCCCGTCGATCCAGGCCCGCACGCCGGGCAATGCCTGCACGCGCTGCACATAGTCGGCGATCGGCGGCGGCACGGGCAGGGCGTAACTGGCCAGGCGCATGCACATGGGGGCGAAGTAGGCGTCGGCGATCGAGAACGCGCCAAACAGCAAGGGCCCGCCATGCTCTTGCAGCAGCGCGCTCCACATCTGCACGAGGCGCTGCATGTCGGAGCGCACCGCAGCCTGGTCGCGCCAGATCAGGGCGCCGGTGTCGGCCAGGCGGGCTTCGATGTTCATCGGGCAGTGTCTGCGCAGCGCCGTGAAGCCGCTGTGCATTTCGGCGCAGATGCTGCGGGCCCGGGCGCGCTGGTGGGGGTCGCCGGGCCACAGTCGCTTGTCGGCATGGGTTTCTGCCAGGTACTCGGCAATCGCCAGGCTGTCCCACACCACCAGCGCGCCATCGACCAGCACCGGCACCTTGCCCGCCGGGCTGATGGCGTTGATGCTGCGCTTGAATTGCGAGTCGGCCGCAAAGCTGTCGAAGCGCACGAGGACTTCGTCAAAGGCGATGCCGGCCTGGCGCAGCAGCACCCAGGGGCGCATGGACCAAGAGGAATAGTTCTTGCTGCCGATATGAAGCTGGAGCATGGGGTACCTGTGCAGGGGAAGTGGAAAAGCACGGTCGGCGCGACCGGCGCTGCCACCGCACTATATGGCACAGAGTATGGGCACGGGGGAGGCCCCCGGTGCAGACCAGCGAGCGGGCGCTGAATCGATGGCGGATGACGTCGCCGGCCAGGCGCATGATCGCCATGGAACCCGCAAAGGCCGCATAGCCCATGAGCGCAAGCTCGCTGCTGGCGGCAAGGCTTTGCTTCATGTAGACCGCCGCCCAATCGAGCACGATGCCCTCGCCGCCGAAAGCAAAAATCGACACGATGCCTAAGATGAGAGCCGGCCCGGCCAGAGTGAAGCGCGTTTTTTCAGAGGCGTGCCCGACAGGTTCCTGCTGCGGGAGAAGCCCTCGCAGCCCCCACAGAAACAGCGCGAGCATGGCCACGGAAATCATCGAGGCTTCGATGGCGGGGGAAAATGCGCGCATCAGCAGTGCGCCGGCGCCGGCGCCGGCCAAGCCGCCAAGACTCCACATGCCATGGAAGGAAGACATGTAGGGGCGGCCCGCATACCTTTCGACATCGCAGGCATGTGTATTCATGGCCACATCCATGCTGCCGCCTGAGGCGCCAAACAGAAAAACGACAATGGCGAGGGTGATGACGTCAGGCGCCAGCGGAATGAGAATGCCAAAGCCGCACAGCAAAGTGGCAGTGATGCGCATCAAATTGACGACACCGATGCGATGGATCAGCCATGCACTGCCCGCCATGGCAAGAACACTGCCGCCGCCGAGCATGAACAGGATCAGGCTGAGCGCAAGAGGCTCCAGCCCCAGCCTTTCCTTGAAGGCGGGTATTTGCGTAGCCCAGACCCCGAAAAGGACACCGTGGGCCAAGAACATGGTGGCCGTCGGGTGCCATATGCGCCAGCCCCGATGTGTGCCGATGATGGAATCAGGCAAAACGTACTCCTGCCTATATGGGCCAGACCACCCCGTTGTCGTTCAGGATGGCGTCCAGCGGCAGGTCAAAGGCTTCAGGCTCGAAGTCGTCCAGATAGCCCTGCGTGAACCCCAGGCCGACGGTGAACGGTTTGGGCTGCAAGATGGCCAGGGTGCGGTCGTAGAACCCGCCGCCATAGCCGAGCCGATAGCCGCCCGCTGCGTAGCCCACGCAGGGCACGAAAAGCAGCGTGGGGACGACGGCCCCGGTGCCCTTGGGCTTGGGGATGCCGTAAGCGTCTTCTTCCATCGGGCAGCCGGGATGCCAGGCATGAAAGCTCAGCGTCTTGTGCTGCTTGTCGACCACGGGCAAGCCGATGCGGCGGCGCAGGGGCTGGCCCTGCAGTTCGCCGTCTTCCTGCCAGCGGTGCAGCGCGGGCAGGGGGTCGAACTCGCCCTTGATCGGCCAGTAGGCGCCGATCACGGTGTCGGGCCGGTTCACCAGCCAGATGCGCATGACCTGCTGCAACAGATCGGCCCGTTGCAGGCGGTCGGGCAGGTTCAGGCGTTCTTCGATCAACGCGCGCCGAAGGGCTGCTTTGTCCATCAGATAATTCCCCCATGCAATGGCATCGAATTCTGACACCGCTCGTCGCCGGCGCGCTGCTGGCCGGCAGCGCGCCCCTGGTGTGGGCGCAAAACAAGGGTGACGAGATCCTGCTGGAGATGCAGCAGGCATTCCAACAAGGCGAGCGCAAAAAGCTGGAGCAACTCCTGCCCGCCGCGCGCGGCCATGCGCTGGAGCCCTGGGCGGCGTATTGGGAGCTCAAGGCCCGCCTGGAGGACGCCTCGGAGCAGGAGGTGCAGGCGTTCATGCAGCGCTACGCCGGCAGCTACCAGGAAGACCGCATGCGCAACGACTGGCTGCTGCTGCTGGGCCAGCGGCGCGACTGGGGGCGGTTTGCCGAGCAACACCCCTACTACCGCATGTCCGACGACCGCGAAGTGCGCTGCCATGCGCTGCTGATCGAGCATCTCTTGGGCCAGGCGAGCGCCTCGGTGGCCGCCGCCGTGCGCAGCAACTGGTATGCGCTGCGCGACGCCGACGACGGCTGCACCCATGCGGCCGGCACGCTGTACGGCGCTAACCAGCTCAGCGCGCCAGACATCTGGCGCAAGGCCCGCCTGGGCATGGCGGCCAACCGGCCGCAGGTGGTGCGCAATGCGGTCGAGATCGTCGCCCCGCAGGCGTTGGAGCAGATTCAGGAGTTGCTCGACAGCCCCGGCAAGTACCTGCGCAACCGGGCCACGGAACGCGGCCAGTGGCAGCAGGAACTGCTGCTGCTGGCTCTGATCCGGCTGGCCAACGGCAACCCCGACGGCGCGGCGCAACAGCTCGGCAACCGCCCGGGCGTGCAACTCTCGCCCGAGCAGCGCAACTGGGCCTGGGGCGTGATCGGCAAAGCCGCTGCGCAAAATCTGTCCGGCGCCGCGCCGGACTACTTCGCCAACGTCACCCGGGACAGCGACCTGAGCGATGATCTGCTGGGCTGGAAGGTGCGCGCGGCATTGCGCGCAGGCCGCTGGAGGGCCGTGCTCAAGACCGTCGATGCGATGCGCCCCGAGGCCCGCCAGGACAACGCCTGGCGCTACTGGAAAGCGCGCGCGCTACTGGCCGACAAACCCGGCGACAGCGAACGCGCCGCCGCCCGGCAACTGCTGCAAGACATTGCCGGCACCTGGGGCGCAAGGGGCTTTTATGAGCAACTGGCGCAGGAAGAACTGGGCCAGCGCATCACGCTGCCGCCGGCGCCGGCGCCGCTGAGCGCCGAAGAAAAGGCCGCCGCCCGCGCCAACCCCGGGCTCAACCGGGGGCTGTACGCCATCTTGCTGGGCCTGCGCAGCGAGGGCGTGCGCGAGTGGAACTACAGCACCAGCCTGTACCAAAGCGGCGGCATGCCGGACCGTGAACTGCTCGCGGCCGCCGACTTCGCCTGCCAGCACGAGGTCTGGGACCGCTGCATCAACACCAGCGAACGCACCAAGGGCGCGATCGACATCGGCCAGCGCTACCCCACGCCGTTTCGCAAGGCGGTGCTCGATCGTGCCCACAGCGCAGGCATCGATCCGGCCTATGTGTACGGGCTGACGCGCCAGGAAAGTCGCTTCGTGATCGATGCCCGCTCGCATGCGGGCGCTGCGGGCCTGATGCAGGTGATGCCCGCCACGGCCCGCTGGACTGCCAGAAAGATCGGGCTGACCGACTTCAGCCCCGGCCAACTCACCGACCGCGACACCAACATCACCATCGGCACGGCCTACCTGAAACTCGCGCTCGACGACTTTGCCGGCTCCATGCCGCTGGCCGCCGCCGCCTACAACGCCGGCCCGGGGCGCCCGCGCAGTTGGCGCAACGGCCCGGAGCTCGACGCCGCCATCTGGATCGAAAACATCCCCTTTGCCGAGACGCGCGACTATGTGAAGAAGGTGCTGGCCAACACCACCGTCTACGCCGCGCTGTTCACGGGACAGCCCCAGTCGCTCAAAAGCCGCCTGGGCACCATAGGCCCGCGCGATCCGTCGGCGCCGACGGTGAACAAAGAACTACCCTGAGCCGGCCAGGGAGCATGGATCGGGCCTGCGGGCGCCGCGCCGATGGCCGCACCGCTCTGGAGCAGGCCAGGGGCGGGCCGGGTCAGGGGTGGTGTTCCGCTCATCGGCGATTCATTGAAGTGGGGATGGCCGTGTGATTGGCTCACTGGGGCTCGATCTGCAGCGGATCGGCAAGCTCGATTTGTGTGTAATTTGTCTGCGTCGAGATGAGAAATTGACAATCATCACTGCGTGTTGGATGGACTTTTTCGACAGGCGCAGCAGCGCCTGATCACTGCCCTGCGGCCCGATTCCATCTCGTATTTGAGCTGCACCAAAAATTCAGCATCAGGATTCCCGTCGGCGTCTGTTCGTGCAGTGCCATTCGATGGCACGACTAACGGGCGGCGCGCATGAATGCCCGAACCTTTGCTTCATCAACAGGATTCCACCATTGGCCGCCCGCCTTCAGGGAGCTTGCCACAATCACGCCATCGACGATCGAGAGTATCTCGCTGATGTTGTGTTCCGTGCAGCCGCTGCCAATCAGCAAGGGCAATGCCGTCGCCGCCCGGATTTGCTTCAGATAATCCGGGCTGGCGGCGTCGCCGGTGCGCTGGCCTGTGGCGATGATCGCGTCTGCATCAAAGAATTCGACGTCGCGCACCAGTTCTTCGAGCGAGCGGTCTGCCACAATCGCGTGAGCGCCATGTTTGACGTGCGCATCCGCAAATACACGGACCCCGGTCGCCCGCAACCGGGCGCGGTAGCGCAGCGCGCTCGCTGCTGCGCCTTCAATCAAGCCTTCGTTCGCAATATAGGCATTCGCCCATTGATTGACGCGCACGAACGCGGCATTGCTGGCCGCAGCAATGGCCAGCGCCGCCATCGCGGCGTTGGCCAGCACGTTGATGCCGATCGGCAGGCCGGTTTCTCGCGCGATGCGGTCGGCGGTCACGGCCATGAACGCCGAGGTTTCATGACCGATGTCTTCAGGTTTCGAGAAGGGTATGTCGCCGTGATTCTCGACGATCAGTCCATCGACACCGCCACGCGCATATGCAAGGGCATCGGCGAGTGCAGTTTCATACAGGGCTGCTGCCGACATGTCTCGATAGCGCGGCGCCCCGGGGAAGGCTGGACAGTGAATCACGCCGATCACGACCCCGCGCGCGCGTCCAAAAATCTTTTCGACGCAATCGGTGCTGCCGCGTCCCACAGCCAATGAAGTTTCCATATTGATTCAATACCCTCTCTGGTTGATTGATTTTTCGCAGCAGCGCGGGGATTCATTCAGCGTCGGCTGATGCGTTTCGTAAATCGCGCATGGTTGCGCGATCGGGAAAGCTGGCTTGGCTGCCTCGCCGCGTCACGCTCGATGCGGCAACTGACAATGCCCAACGCAGCGCAATGGGCATGGTCAGATTTTGTGCCAGCGCAGCGACGAGCGTGCCGCAGAAAGCGTCGCCAGCGCCAACGGTATCGATGGCCTGGGCGCGCACTGCCGCAGCCAGCCTTGCCCCATGCTCGTCGCACCAGAGAACACCCTGCGCGCCAAGCGTGATCAGTACCTCGCGCGCGCCTGCGTCGTGCAGCGCTGCGGCAGCATGCGCCGGGTTGTCGAGTGCGGTCAGTGCGGCAGCTTCGACCTGATTGACGACAAGAATGTCGACATGGGCGAGCATCGGTCGGCAATCGAAGCGCACTGGCCCCGGATTGAGCAGGGTGCGCCGTTGCTTGCGCCGCGCAGTATCGAGCACCTCTGCGGTCACTGGCGCGCTCAGGTTGCCCTGTTGCACGATCCAGTCGCCGGCATGGGTCGCATCCAGCAGCGTGTGCAGGTTTGGTCGGTAGTCGGCGGCGGCGGTGTTGCGGGTAACGATGGTGTTCTCCCCACGGGCATCGACGGTGACGATCGATAGGTCGCTGGCGCAGGAAAGCCGCACCACGTTCTGCGTGTTGACGCCATCGTCAATCAGGCGCGCCAGAATGCGGTCGCCATCGGCGTCGCAGCCAAGCGCCGCAAACAATTGTGTCTCGGCCCCGGCCCGGGCAGCGACCACGGCTTGATTGGCGCCCTTGCCGCCGAAATCGGAGCGGCTCTCCACCGCGAGCACCGTCTCGCCGGGCAGCGGCAGGGCGTTGACCTGCACGCTCAGATCGATCGCTGCGTTGCCAACGACGCAGACCCGTGCCGCGGTGTTCATCACGCGATCAAGGCGCACTCGAGGTCAGCCAGTCGAGGCAGTTCAGCCAGAGTCTGGCACTGCCGCTCCAGTCGGAAAATTCCGGCGGCAACCAGTGATGCGACATGTCGCTCATCCAGGCCAGCGTGCGCCCCTTGCCGTATTCGCCTGCCACGAGCAGCGGATGTCCGGTATCGGGGACGGTCGCAATGACGGTAGCCCCGGGTTTGGCCTGCACTTCGTTGTAGCCAAGCAGGTGCGGCCATGTGCTGCCCAGCCCGCTGACCACGGGATGCGCGGCGACAATCTGCGGCGCGAAGCCTTCCGGCACTTCGACGCGGTCGTCATAGGGCAGGCAGGTCACCGGGAGCACTTCTTCGACCGGCGTATTGTGAAAGCGCGCACTGCCATTGATGCCTTGAAAGCTCAGGTAGCCGCCTATCATCATCAGGCTGCGGCCGGCCGCCACGTATTCGCGCAAGAGCTTCAGGCGGTTCGGGGTGCGCTGGCTTCTCATCCAGGTGTCGGGATGCAGCAGCAGCGTGTTGGCCCCGATGTCGGACAAGAGGATGGCGTCATAGGCGAGCAGACCTGCGAGCGTGGCCGGAAAATCTTCCTGGGCTTCGTGGTTGGGCATGTGCCTGACCGAGTAGCGGCTGTCTTTCATCGCGTCGAGAAAGAGCTTTGCGCCATGGTGGTGTGTCACCGTCGGAAACTGGTCGAAACCTTTGATGTGTGTCGACATGCTGGTCCAGCTTTCCCCTGCGAGCAAGATGGCTTGGGTCATTACCTCTCCTGTGAAATGGATTGCGGCGCAGTGTCAAGAAAAAACCTTGGCCGGATTGGTGATCATCAGCGTTTCGATCTGTTCATCCGTCACGCCGTGGCGACGCAGCCTCGGCACGAAATATTTCAGAATGTAGCCATAGCCGTGACCGCCGTAGCAGGTCAGCATGGTCTTGAGAAAGACATCCTGCGACATGAGCAGCCGGTCGATGAAGCCGGCATCGATCAATGCCTTGATCGCGTGGGCATTTTCCTGGTCCGACGGCGATTGCGCATCCTCGTCTGCGTAGTAATACTCCATGCCGATCATGTCGTACCCGAGCCATGCGCCGCGCCGCGCGAGCGCGTGCTGATATGCCGTGTCCATGTGGCTTGGGTTCATGTGGCACAGCACGGTGTGGTTCAGATCGGCACCTTCTGCTTCGATGATGTCCAGCACACGATGCCCATGCCGCGCCCAGCCCGGCAGATGAATGGACAGTGGCACGCCGGTGGCGGCAGCAGCGCGCGCGGCGGCGCGCAGCGATTTTTCTTCGTTGGCGGTGAAACTTGCCGACACGCCGATTTCGCCGATCAGTCCGGCGACCACAGCGGGCTTTGCGTCTGCGCCACCGACATCGAAAATCAATTGTGCCGCCAGTTCATCGATCGATTTCTGGCTGACATAGGCGGGGTGCGAAGGCTCCAGATAAAAGCCGGTTGACATCACGATGTTCAGTCCGGTGCGACGCGCAATTTTCTGCAATGCCGATGGATCGCGGCCCATGCCGAGGTTGGTCGGGTCGACGACGGTATCGCCGCCCAGTTCGCGAAAGCGCATCAACTCATCGATCGCAAGCTCGGCGTCGAAAAGCTGGCAGTTGTCGCGGTTCATGAGTGGATTCATCCGCAGCGCACCGAGAATGCCGATGTGCACTTTCTGCTCGCCGATATGGCGCTCTGCGCAGCACGACGATGGCTGCCACTTGCCGGATGCATCGAGCAAAATGTGTTCGTGCATGAGCGTCACGCCCATCCGTTCGACGGGCAAGGGGCCAAGCACCGTCATCACATGACCGCTCTTGACACCAACCGGCAATGGCTCAGCATGGCGGAAGAGGGAGTTCATTGTTTTGGCTGCGAGGTGAAAATGCGCGTGTTCATCCAGATGGCCAGAAGCATGATCGCGCCCTGGATGATCTGCGTATAGAACGGCGATACGTGGATCAGGATCAGGCCATTGCCGAGCACGGCGATGGTCAGTGCGCCGAGCAAGGTGCCGACGATGGTGCCGCGGCCACCGAACAGATTGGTGCCGCCGAGCACCACCGCAGCGATCACGGCAAGCTCGAAACCGACGCCTTGGTTGGACGAGCCGCTGCCAAGCCGGGCCGTGGTGATGAGGCCGGCCAACCCCGCCGCCGCGCCGCTGAGGATGTAGACTTTCAGCGTCACGATGCGCACCTTGACACCGGCGCGGCGCACACCCTCGCTGTTGCTGCCGATGCCGACCACGTAGCGGCCAAAGCGCATGTGGCGCAGCGCCACCCATCCGGCGCATAGCGTCAATATGGCGATCAGCGCGGGCAGCGGCACGCCGAACAGGTGTCCGCGTCCGAGTTGAACGAACCAGCCGATGTCCCTGACCGGCACCGAATAGCCTTGGGTGATGAGCAACGCGATGCCGCGCACGACCGACAAGGTGCCCAGCGTCACGATGAAGGCTGGCATGCCGGCCCAGGCAATAAAGTAGCCGTTGAGCGCGCCGATCGATGCGCCGAGCAGCACGCCGCCGAGCAGCACGACGATGTCTGGCACGTCGGCCTGCAACGCAATGGCCGCGAGCGCGCCAACCAGCGCAAGCGTCGAACCGATCGACAGGTCGATGCCGCCGGTGGTGATCACCAGCGTCATGGCGGTGGCCACGATCAGCAGTGGCGCGCTCTGCCGCAGCACATTGAGCAGATTGCCCGCGCTCAGGAAGGTATCGGTGGCCACACTGAAGGCAAGCACACAGCCGATGAAGAAGACGGCGATGCTGGCCACGCCGGCATGGCGCAGATGCTGGAATGGCCGCGCTGTCATGATCAGGCCAGGGCGCGCGCCGAACGCGCACTGAATTTACGCCCGACGATCAGGTCGACGATTTCTTCCAGATTGGTCTCGCCGATTTTTCGGTCTGCTATGTTTTGTCCCTCGTACATCACGCTGATGCGGTCGCAGACGAGAAACAGGTCTTGCAGACGATGGCTGATCAGAATCACGCTCACACCACGTCGGCTGACGGTGTGCACCAGTTCAAGCACCGCCTCGACTTCGGCCACGGCGAGCGCGGCGGTCGGTTCGTCCATGATCAGCACTTTCGGGTCGAAGGAGACCGCGCGCGAAATGGCAATCGCCTGCCGCTGACCGCCGGACAGGTTTTCGACATCGAGCCGGGTGTTGGGAATGCGAATGCCAAGGCCGCTGAGCATCTCCTGCGCGTCGCGGTGCATCCTGGCGTGATCGAGCAGCGGCACGCCCAGTATGCGCCGCATTGGTTCGCGCCCCAAAAACAGATTGCCTGCCATGTCGATGGTGTCGCATAGCGACAGGTCCTGATAGACCATTTCGATGTGGTGCGCGCGCGCCTCGCCAGGGCCGCTGAAGTGCACCGGTTGGCCGTCGATTTCAATGCGCCCGCTATCGGGAATGAGCGCGCCCGACAGCACTTTCGATACCGTCGATTTGCCTGCGCCGTTGTCGCCGACCAGTCCGAGCACTTCACCCGGCGCCACTTCCAGATTCACCCCGCGCAACGACTGCACGGCACCGAAACTCTTGGTGATGTTCTCCATGCGCACACGCGCAGGCTTTGCCTCATTGCTCACTGCCGCGTTGCCCATGCGCATTTCCTTCAAAAACCGCGACCTCGCGGCCTTACCTGAAGATCGCCCGGTATTGGTGGACATTCTCTTTCGTCACTATCGTGACCGGCACCGAGATGTTCTTTTCAACCGCCTGTTTGTTGATCAGTTTGATGGCCGCGCCGACTGCGGCGCGCCCCTCGCCTTCAGGATCTTGCTGCACGACGGCGGCGACCAGGCCGGCATCGATGCCCTTGATCGCCTGCGCGCTCAAATCCCAGCCGACGATTTTCAGGCGAGCGCCTTGGGCTGCGGCCAGCAAGCCGATCAATGCGGGTTCGCCGGTCGCGTAGACGATCTGCAGGCCAGGATTGCCGGAAATCAGGTTTTCAGCCGCCGTCTGTGCCTGATCCTGCACGTTCTGGCCATCCACTATCGATACGATCTTCGCGCCTGGCACGCTTGCCAGCCCGGCTTTGAAGCCGTCCAGACGCACGTTCTGAATGAAAGAGTTCAGCGCGCCCACGACACCGACCTGCGCCTTGCCGCCCAGCGTTTTACGGATGTAGTTTGCCGTGTGCTTGCCGATATCCACGCCAACCTTGTAGTTGTCCACGCCGACCTGCGCGGCGTTGTCGCCATCCACGATGGCGTCGATGGTGACGACGGGAATGCCGGCCTTCCTGGCTTCGCTGATGGCCGGTTTGATGCCGTTGACATCGATCGCAGCAACCAAGATGGCATCGACCTTTTGCTGAATGTAGGTCTCGATGGCGTTGGTTTGAGCGCTCGGATCATTGTTGGCGTTATGGATCACCAGATCGACACCGGCTGCTTTCGCCGCCGCTCGAGCACCCTGGTTCATCTGGATGAAAAACAGCGCTTCCTGATTGATTTGCACCAGCGCAATTTTCTTCCGGTCTGCCGCAAAGCCCGCTGAACTGAAGATGGATAGCGCCAGGAAAGCCACAGCGGCAACGGTGGTCCGGCGCAAGGATGGAACTGCACTCATCGAAATCCCCTTTCTGGATGTGTGGCACGCTGTGTGGCACGCACGTCCGGGAACGCCGCGCCGTCTGCACCACCGGCATTGCATTGCAGCATGTTTGTAAACCGGTTTACCATCAGCTTATGCGGAGCGTATGTGGATGTCAATCGTTTCCCTCAATCGGCGTTTGGCAGGGGTTTCTTGCGCGGCGGCGCCACGGAAGCGCGTTCGATCAGGCGCACCGGCAGCCGCTGAACCGGCGCTCCCGTTGCCGGAGCAGGGCTGTGGTCGGCCAGCATGGCCAGCAGGATGGCGACGCCAGCGCTGCCCATTGCACGCGCGGATTGCTTGAGCGTGGTGATCGGCGGCATCAGCAGGCTGGCAAATTCCATGTCGTCGAAGCCGACGATCGACATGTCGCCTGGCACGTCCAGGCCGCAGTCGCGCAGCGTCTCCAGCATGCCGACCGCCAGGTAATCACTGCCCGCGAATATGGCAGTCGGGGCATCGTCGCGGGCGACGAGCTCTGCCGCAGCGGTCTGACCGAAGCGGCGCTCGTAGCTTCCAAACAGCACCAGCGAGGCGTCGAACGGAATGTGCGCGGTGTCAAGCGCGCGCCGATAGCCCGCCAGGCGTTCGCGCACGGTGAACAGCGCTGCCGGCCCGGTGACATGCGCAATGCGGGTGTGACCGGCGTCGAGCAAATGCCGCGTGGCCAGATAGCCGCCTTCGATGTTGTCGACGAAGACCTTCGGGATGTCCACTCCCGGCACATCCTCATCGATCAGGACGATGTTGCTGCGCTCGCCGATCAGTTTGCCAAGCGAGCCGTCGTCTGGGCGATTGGTCGCAAAAATCAGGCCGTCGAGGTGTTGTGTGTCGAGCCAACCCAGATAGAGCGCTTCGCGCGCAAGTTGGTTGCGCGTGATGCACAAGGCCAGACCAAAGCCGCCTTCAAATGCCGCTTCCTCAACCGCATCGGCCAGTTCGGCAAAGAAGGGATTGGCGACATCCGGCATGACCAAGCCGATCATCTCGCTGCTGCCGATGCTCAAGCGACGTGCCAGACTGTTTTGCCGATAATTGAGCGCAAGCACCGCGTCGTCGATGCGCCGCCTGGTTTCTTGCGGCAAGTCGAGGGTGCCGTTGAGATAACGTGAGACGGTTGCCTTGGACACCTTTGCCAACGCAGCAATATCGCGGATCGTGGAGGCTTTGGCCAAGTGAGGTTTCCGGGGAGTGATTGGGAGCCGAGGTTTATCCACAAATACAAGCTCGCCAGCGCACCTTCGTGCAGCGCAGCGCCAGCCGTGCAGTGCGCGCCGGTTTCCGGGTGTTCGCACTCGCCGGCACCAGCCAGTCGACACCTTCGACGCGCTGCGCCATGGATACGTCGTAGATGTCGCCTTCCCGATCACTGATGCCAACGATGTGCGTGTCTTTGCAGTGGGCCTCGAGGGCTACCAGTTGTTCATGGCCTTCGCGCCATTTCACGCTTTCCTTGTCCGCAATGGGCCGTTTCTTGCGCTTTGTCCTCTTGCCCGATTCTTCGGCTGGTCGAACCCGGGTCTTCATGCCCAGCACCCCGAGGGGCAGGCCCTCGGGGCTGACGGCCAATTGGCTGTGAATCATGAAACCATGCCGGTTACCGCCGGTGCCGAGCCCCAGTCCTTCGGTGGCCGGCAAATGCGTCCAATTGAACTCGCTCGTGTCCTGCGATATTTTTCTGGCCAGCACCGCCAAGCGTTGTGTGGGCCGGGCATCCCCGAAGTCGGCCTCTCCAAATTCGTCATCTGCCCAATCGTTGCTTTGCGTTCTGGCCGTCAAGTTTATCCCTTGCTCGTGAACTGTCATCATACAAAGCTGACATCGTCCGACACCGCTTACAACCCCCTTCAAGCCTGAGCTGGCCTGCGGTGCGGAGTTGTGGGGAAACCTCAGGGTCATGGGCGGGGTGATCGGCTACGACGCAACGCCGCAAGAAATGACACCCACCATCCCGTTTACCTGCAACTTCATCCGATCGGCCATGCTGGGTGACAGCGTGATCGCCAGTGGATCGTCGCACTCGGCGGGTGTGGTCGGTGCAGGCTATGCACTGTCCGGGGTGCTGGCAGCGTCTGGTCTGCTGTATGAGAAATCGCGACTGGGGACCGTATTCACAGGCCAGGTTGCGCTTCAGAGAAAGGCTTGGGGTCCATGGGGAGTCCCCGAACGGGCGCAGCGGTGCCGGGGCATAAAAATTAGAATCACCGGTTCAGGCGCTGCCCGCTGCGGCAGCGCTCGCAGTAGATGCCAACACTTGAACCAATGACCTCCGCATGGACCTCTTGATCCTGGCAATCCTGATTGCCGCCGGCACCTTCATGCTCAACGCCAAGGAGCAGCGCAAGCGCATCGTGCTGCTGGGCCGCCATCTGGCCAACTACCAGATCGAGCAGCTGATGCAAGCCCTGACCGATGGCTATCTGCGCGCCCTGGGTGAAAGCACCGATGAGCGGCGCAGCCAGATCTGGAGTCTGCTCGGCACCACCGAGTCACAGCTGAGCGAGCAGTTTGACCTGTTTGCCGCCGACTTTGCCAAAGTGGACAAGGCCCACACCCATGTCAGCCGCCTGGCGCTGCCGATTCCGTTTGCCGAAAAGATTTTCCCCGGACGGACCTTCGACATGCGCCGGGTGCTGTCCATCCACGCCCGTGGCATTGCGCATGTGGTGCACAACACCGATCATCTGTCGCCCAAGGAGCGGGCCTACATGATGATGGCCGAGCTGTTTTTGATGCAGCACAGTTGCCACTGGTTTTGCAAATCCAAGGCGGTGGCCACGGCCCGCATGCTGGCGCACCATCAGACACCGCATGGGCAGTTGATCGCGTCGGTGTCGGCGCAGACGCGCAAGGCTTATCTGGCGCTGATCGGCGGCGGCTGAACGGCGGCGGCGCCCGCCATCAGCGCACCAGCAGTCTGGCTTGGTCGTACACCGGCTGTGCGGGCAGATCCGCCAGATGCCGGGTGTCGGCCCAGTGCAGCACTTGCAGCGCATCGCCATCGACCCGCACGCGGCTCAGGCCCGCATTGGGGATGTCGCTCTGGCGCGGGCCGGCCAGCCCTTGGCCATGGGCGGTGCGCCAGATCATGTCCAGCACGCCGCCGTGGGTCACGACCAGCACCGTCTTGCCCGCATGTTGCTGCGCGATGCGGCGCACGGCGCCCATCACGCGGGTGTGGAACTGGCGCGTGGTCTCGCCGCCGGGCATGCCGGAGTCGGCATCGAAGCGCAGCCATCGGGCCCAGGCGTCGGCGTGCGCGGCCTTGATGTCGTCCACCCGCATACCGTCGACCACGCCAAAGTCCTGCTCGCGCAAGCTGCTGTCGGTGAGCGTTTCGATGCAGGCCTGCGGAAACAGCACCTGCAGGCTCGGCTGCGCTGTCTGCCGGGTGCGCACCAGGTCGCTGCAGATCAGGTGGTCTACCACCGGGCGCTCTGCGGCCAGGCGTTCGGCCAGGCGGCGGGACTGCTCATGGCCCAGGGAATTGAGGGCCACATCCACCTGCCCCTGAAAGCGCAGTTCGCGGTTCCAGTCGGTCTCTCCGTGGCGGATCAGGATCAGTTCGGTCATGCAGCGCATTATCGAATGCATGTCCGTCAGTGCAAGCAGCTTTACGCTCTGATGCCTATGAACAAAGCGCCATCAGCTATTATTTTGATAACCACTGCGGTCGACAGGGCAGGGGTGGCGGGCCGTTCGAAACCCGCGCGGCAGGCGCCGCAGCGCTGTGCAGGACGGGGGCTTGCGCAGTATGCCAAGCCGCGATATCTGTTGTTCCGGTTTCTTGTGTGTACAGCCGCCGGGGGCTTTTGCACAATCGGGCATACAGGGCCGATGGCAGGTTCTGCCCCACGACCGGAGAGACAAACATGTATCCAAAGAACGCCTGGTATGTCGCCTGCACGCCCGACGAGATTGCCGAGCAGCCCTTGGGCCGCAAGGTGTGCGGCCAGCCCATCGTTTTCTATCGCCCCGCGCCGGATCGGGTCGCCGCGCTGGAAGACTTCTGCCCCCACCGCGGCGCGCCGCTGTCACTGGGCCGGGTGTGCGACGGCGAACTGACTTGCGGCTACCACGGCCTGCGGGTGGGGTGCGACGGTCGGGCGCTGTCGATGCCCGGCCAGCGGGTGCAGGGTTTTGCGCGCACGCGCAGCTTTCCGGTGGTCGAGCGCTACGGCTTCATCTGGGTCTGGCCGGGCGATGCCGCGCTGGCCGACCCCGCCAAGATCGTGCATCTGCACTGGGCCGACAACCCCGAGTGGGCCTTTGGCGGCGGCCGCTACCACATCGGTTGCGACTATCGGCTGATGATCGACAATCTGATGGACTTGACGCACGAGACCTATGTGCATGCCGGCAGCATCGGGCAAAAGGAGATCGACGAGGCGCCTTGCAAGACGCACATGGCGGGCGACGAGGTGATCACCAGCCGCTTCATGCCAGGCATACAGGCGCCGCCTTTTTGGCAGATGGCGCTGCGCATGAACGGATTGCCTGACGACCAGCCGGTAGACCGCTGGCAGATCTGCCACTTCACGCCGCCGAGCCATGTGCTGATCGAGGTGGGCGTGGCGCTGGCGGGCCTCGGTGGCCATGAGGCTGCGGCCGACAAGAAGGTTGCGTGCATCGTGGTGGACTTCATCACCCCCGAGACCGAGACCTCGATCCACTACTTCTGGGGCATGGCGCGCCACTTCAACCCGCAAGACCCGACCCTCACGGCCCGGATCCGGGAGGGCCAGGGCAAAATCTTTGCCGAAGACCGGCAGATGCTGGAAATGCAGCAGCAAAACCTGCTGCACTACCCCGAGCGCAAGTTGCTGACGCTCAACATCGACGCCGGCGGCGTGCAGTCGCGCCGCGTGATCGAGCGCATGATGGCGGCAGAGTTGGGGGCCTGAGCGCTTTGGATGCTCAGAGTGGCCGCGCCGAAAACGCTCCGGGCATGGCCACGCGGGAGGCGCTCTTGAAGCGGAGCGCCGCCAGATAAATGTCTCTGACCGGCGCAGAAAAGACCTGCAACGGGCCGTTCTTGCCTTGCGGCCCTGTGGCCCGGACGCACGCAGCCGACGATTGATGCCCGACCTCTGAAGCACGAGATCAGTCACCGGCGCTGGTGGTGCAATCGCCGACAGCTATTATTTTTGTAGTGCTTGCAGCAGCTTGGCGGGCATTGCGTCAAAGCCGCCATTGCTCATGCACACCACATGGTCGCCGGGGCGGGCCGCTTGCGTGACCTGGGCCAGCAGCGTGGCGCTATCGGGGGCGGTCTGCGCGCGCAGACCGGGGCCTACGCCCAGCGGGGCCAGCGCCTGTGCGGCGTCCCAATCCAGTCCTGCGGTGAGGCAAAACGCCAGGTCGGCCGGTTCCAGCGCCCAAGGCAGCCGGCTTTTCATCGTGCCCAGTTTCATGGTGTTGCTGCGCGGCTCGAACACGGCCAGGATGCGCGCTCCGGCGCCCAGGCTGCGGCGCAGTCCGTCCAGGGTGGTGCGCAGCGCGCTCGGGTGGTGGGCAAAGTCGTCATACACGGCAACGCCGCCGACGATGCCGCGCAGTTCCATGCGCCGTTTGACGTTGCGGAATGTGGCCAGGGCCGCTGCGGCCTGCCCGGGTTCCACGCCCACATGCTGCGCGGCGGCGATGGCGGCCAGCGCGTTGAGCTGGTTGTGCACACCGGTCAGCGCCCATTCGACGTGGGCCAGCTTTTGGCCTTGGTGCGTTACGTCGAAGGACTGGGGGGGGCCTTCAGCGCCGAAGGCGCTGATCGTTTCTGCGCCGAAGGCGCTTGTCCCTTCCGCGCCGAAGGCGCTCATCGTGTCCACGCCGAAACGGGTCACCTGGCTCCAGCAGCCCATCTGCAGCACGCGGGCCAGGCTTGCATCCAGTCCGTTGACGAGCACGCGGCCCGATGCCGGCATGGTGCGCACCAAGTGGTGGAACTGGCGTTCGATCGCGGCCAGGTCGGCAAAGATGTCGGCGTGGTCGAATTCGAGGTTGTTGAGCACCGCCGTGCGGGGCCGGTAGTGCACGAACTTGCTGCGCTTGTCGAAGAAGGCGGTGTCGTATTCGTCCGCCTCGATCACGAACAGCGGCGTCGCGCCCAGCGGGGCAGGGGCCGGGAGCGGGCGTTGCGGTGCGCCGAGCCGGGCAGACAGGCCAAAGTTCAGCGGCACGCCGCCGATCAGAAAGCCCGGTTGCTGCCCTGCGCATTCCAGTATCCAGGCCAGCATCGAACTGGTGCCGGTCTTGCCGTGGGTGCCCGCGACGGCCAGCACATGGCGCCCCGGCAGCAGTTGCTCGGCCAGCCACTGGGGGCCGCTGGTGTAGGGTTGGCCGGCATCCAGGATGGCTTCCATCAGCGGGAACTTCGGGCTGCCGTCGGGCTGCCGGGCGCGGCTGACCAGGTTGCCGATCACGAACATGTCGGGCCTGAGCGCCAACTGGTCGGCGCCAAAACCCTCGATCAAATCAATGCCCAGTGCACTGAGCTGCTCGCTCATCGGGGGATAGACGCCAGCGTCGCAACCCGTCACCCGGTGGCCCGCCGCGTGCGCGAGCGCTGCCAAACCGCCCATGAAGGTGCCGCAGATGCCCAGTATGTGAATGTGCATGGGCGCAGATTTTATGGTCGGGTGCAGCGGCGCAAGCCACAATGGCGCTTTCTTGCGCTGTCCCCCACTGCCATGCACACCACGTTGAGCGCCGACATTGCCCACACTGCGGCCCGCCTGGTGGTGCAAGAAGGGCTTGAATGGGGGCCTGCCAAGCGCAGGGCGCTGCGCCAGATGGGACTGCCGGCCCGCACACCGCTGCCCGACAACGATCAGGTCGAGGCGGCAGTGCGGGAGTTCATCCGGCTGTCCTGCGCCGACACGCAGCCGCGCGAGTTGCGCGCGCTGCGGCAACTGGCACTGGTCTGGATGGAGCGCATGGCGGTCTTTCGCCCCTATCTGGGGGGCTCCGTCTGGTATGGCACGGCCACGCGCTCGTCGGATATCTATTTGCACCTGTTTTGTGATGATCCCAAATCCGCCGAGATAGCGCTGATAGATCACCATGTGGACTACGAACCGCGCACGGTGCCGGGCTTTCATCGGCGATCGGTCGAGGCCCTGAGCCTGAGCTGCCCATCGCCCGTGCTCCATGAGATGGTCGGCGTGCATCTGTTGATCCATGACTTCGATGAACTGCGCGGCGCCCTGCGCGCCGACACCCAAGGCCGGCCCCCGCGCGCTGACATGGCGGCCGTGCGCCGCTTGCTACAGGAGCCGATGGTGTGATGACCCCGCCTGGAGCGCCCGAACCATCTGAATCGCCCGAATGCGCGCCCGCATCCGCTGCGCGGCGCCGCCTGCTGTATGCCGGCGTTGCTGGCGCTGCCGCGCTCGGCGGCCTGGCCTGCTGGCGGTTTGCGCCATGGGCCGGGCCGTCCGGTGCCGAGCAGGCACTGTGGGGCCTGCAATTCGATACGCCCGAGGGCCGGGTGCTGGTGCTGAAGTCTTTTGCCGGCCGGCCGCTGCTGATCAACTTTTGGGCCACCTGGTGCCCGCCCTGCGTGCAAGAGCTGCCGATGCTCAATGCCTTTTACCGTGAACATGCCGCCAGGGGCTGGCAAGTGCTGGGTTTGGCCGTTGATCGACCGGCATCCGTGCGCCGCTTCCTGCAGCACACGCCGCTGGAATTTCCGGTCGGACTGGCGGGTTTGGGTGGCGCCGATCTGAGCCGGTCTTTGGGCAATCCGAGCGGCGCCCTGCCCTTTACCGTGGTGCTGGACGCCCGGCAGGGGCGGGTGCGAGAACGCAAATCGGGGCCGCTGACGGTGCAGGAGCTGCGGCAGTGGGCCGCCTGAAGTTCACGAAAAATGCGCACGGATGACGGCGATAGGGCGGGATTGGAGTAAATTCGCGCCCTCTTCAGTCACCGCCGTCGGAGCGCCCATGGATCTGCGAAAACTCAAAACCCTGATCGACCTGGTGTCCGAGTCCAATGTCTCGGAACTCGAAATCACCGAGGCCGAAGGCAAGGTCCGCATCGTCAAGAGCGGCGCCGCCATGCTCTCGCAACATGCGCCGGCCGCCATGCCGGCCCCTGCGCCCGCCGCCGCTGCGGCCCCGGTGGCGGAACTGCCCGCGCCGCCAGTGGCTGCGGCGCCCGCCGGCCATATCGTCAAGTCGCCCATGGTGGGCACGTTTTACCGATCGTCGAGCCCCGGCGCCAAGGCCTTTGTCGAAGTGGGCAGCCAGGTCAAGGAGGGCGAGACCATCTGCATCATCGAGGCCATGAAAATCCTCAACGAGATCGAGGCCGACAAGTCGGGCACGATCACCCGCATTCTCGGCGAAAACGGCGAGGCCGTCGAATACGGGCAACCGTTGTTCGTCATCGAATAAGCGAATAAGGCGCCCATGTTCAAGAAAATTCTTGTCGCCAACCGTGGCGAAATCGCGCTTCGCATCCAGCGTGCCTGCCACGAGTTGGGGGTCAAGGCGGTGATGGTCTACTCCGAGGCAGACCGTGAAGCCAAGTACATCAAACTGGCCGAAGAAGCGGTCTGCATCGGCCCTGCGCCGTCGCCGCTGAGCTATCTGAACATGCCGGCCATCATCTCGGCCGCCGAAGTCACCGATGCCGAAGCCATCCACCCCGGCTATGGCTTCCTGTCCGAGAACGCCGACTTTGCCGAGCGCGTGGAAAAGAGCGGCTTTCAGTTCATCGGCCCGACGCCGGAGTCGATCCGCAGCATGGGCGACAAGGTGTCTGCCAAGCAGGCCATGATCCGCGCCGGCGTGCCCTGTGTGCCCGGCTCCGAGGGGGAACTGCCCGATGACCCGGTGCAGGTTCGCCGCATCGCCAAGGCCGTGGGCTACCCGGTGATCATCAAGGCTGCCGGCGGCGGCGGCGGCCGTGGCATGCGCGTGGTGCACACCGAGGCGGCGCTGGTCAACGCCGTGCAGATGACCAAGGCCGAAGCCGGTGCCGCGTTCGGCAATCCTGCGGTGTACATGGAAAAGTTCCTGCAGAACCCGCGCCATATCGAAATCCAGGTCCTGGCCGACAAGCACCGCAACGCGGTCTATCTGGGCGAGCGCGATTGCTCGATGCAGCGCCGGCACCAAAAGGTGATCGAAGAGGCGCCGGCACCGGGCATCGCGCGCAAACTGATCGAAAAGATCGGCGAGCGCTGCGTGGCGGCCTGCAAGAAGATTGGCTATCGCGGCGCGGGCACCTTCGAGTTCCTGTACGAAAACGAGGAGTTCTACTTCATCGAAATGAACACCCGCGTGCAGGTGGAGCATCCGGTGACCGAATGGATCACCGGCGTGGACATCGTCAAGACGCAGATCATGGTGGCCGCCGGCGAGAAACTGCCCATGACCCAGCGCCAGGTCCAGATCCGTGGACATGCCATCGAATGCCGCGTGAACGCCGAAGACCCGTACCGGTTCACGCCCTCGCCGGGGCGTATCACCACCTGGCACCCGCCCGGCGGCCCGGGGGTGCGCGTGGACTCGCATGCCTACACCAACTACGTTGTGCCGCCCAACTACGACTCGATGATCGGCAAGATCATCGTGCATGGCGACACCCGCGAGCAGGCGCTGGCGCGCATGCGCACGGCGCTGTCGGAGACGGTGATCGAAGGCATCAGCACCAATGTGCCGCTGCACCGCGAGCTGATGATCGATGCCAAGTTCATGGCCGGTGGCACCAATATCCATTACCTGGAAGAGTGGTTGTCGCAGCGTCAGCGGTGAGCATCTTGTCCGAAACACCTGCGCTGTTCGAGCTCGGTTTGCTGTGCCCCGGGGAGCGGATCGAGCCGGTCAGCGATGCGCTGCAAGCGCTCGACGCGCTGAGCGTCTCGGTCGAGGATGCCGACGCCCGGACCGGCGCCGAGCAAGCATTGTTCGGCGAGCCTGGCCTGCCCCCGCCCCGGGCTGGCTGGCAGCGCAGCCGCGTGTGCGCGCTGTTTTCCACCGAAGCGGCGGCGCGCCAGGCGCAGCAGCTATTGGGGGTGCAGGATTTTTTTGCCGGCTGCCAGCCACTGGGCATCACGCCGGTGGCCGAGCAGGACTGGGTGCGGCTGACGCAGGCGCAGTTTGCCCCGGTGGAGATCACGGCGCAATTTTGGATCGTGCCCAGTTGGCATGCGCTGCCGGCGCAGGCGGTGCACAGCCTGCGGCTCGACCCCGGCCTGGCCTTTGGCACCGGCACCCACCCCAGCACGCGCATGTGCCTGCGCTGGATCGCCGGCCAGGGCGCGCCCGAAGGCCAGCCACTGGGCCGGGTGCTGGACTATGGCTGCGGCTCAGGCATTTTGGCGCTGGCTGCGGCCAAGTTCGGCGCCAGGGACGTAGACGCGGTCGACATCGACCCGGCAGCGGTGCAGGCCACGGCCCGGAACGCGCAGGCCAACGCGGTGCAACTGCATGCCGGTCTGCCCGAGCAGGCCCGGGGGGAGTATCAAACGGTGCTGGCGAACATTCTTGCCACGCCGCTGCGGGTACTCGCGCCCCTGCTCTGTGGCCATCTGACGCCCGGCGGTCGACTGGTTCTGGCCGGCATTCTGGAGCGCCAGGCGCAGGTGCTGAAACAGGCCTATGCGCCCTGGCTGGCATTGACCGTGACCGACGCCGAAGACGGCTGGATCCTGATGACCGCCTGCAGGCATTGAGCCGCGCCCCGCCGCAGGCGCCCCCTACAATGCCACGCTGATGAGCCAGATCACTCGCTGCCCGAACTGCGCCACTGCATTCAAGGTGGTCGCAGACCAATTGCGCATTGCGCAAGGATGGGTGTGCTGCGGCCAATGCAAGCAGGTGTTCGACGCCTCGGCGTATTTGCAGCCGGCGGTGGTCGCCGCAGCGCAGCCATCGACGGCCGCCGTGATGCCGCAGCCGGCGGCCGCCATGGCGCCGAAACCCGCGACTGCGATGGCACCGCAACCGGTGGCTGCTGTGGCGCCACAACCAACGGCGGCCATGGCGTCGCAACCGGCGGCGGCACCTCCTTTGCCCAAGCCCGCGAAGACTGCGCACCCGTCGCTTGCGCCCCGCACGGCGCCTGTCAGAGCCAGGTCCGATGCGCCCTCGGCCCCGAAACAGGCCGCTGCCCCGTTGCCGCCGCCGATCAAAAAGCCTGCCGCGTCGGCATTGGCGCCCGATGAGCGCCGAACGACGGCACGGCCAACCCGGCCCGGCGAGCACGACATGCCGCCCGAGCCGCAGCCCGGCTTTGTGCTTGCTGCACGGCGCCAGGCCTTCTGGCGCCAACCGGTGGTGCGCGCCGTTTTGCTGCTGCTGATCGGGCTGGCTGGCCTGGGGCTGGCCGTGCAGATCGTGGTTCATGAGCGTGATCGCATCGCGGCCATCGACGCCCGCGCGCGGCCGTGGCTGATGGCACTGTGCCGGCCCTTGCAGTGCACGCTGGCCCCGCAGCGCCAGATTGCCGATGTTGTCATCGACAGTTCTTCGTTCAACAAGGGCCGGGGCGACAGCTACCAACTGGCCCTGACGGTCAAGAGCCGGGCCGCCATCCCGTTGGCCATGCCGGCGGTCGAATTGACGCTGACCGACATCCAGGACCAGCCCGTGCTGCGGCGTGTGCTGCTACCCGTGGACCTGTCGGCCCCGGCAGAACTGGCGGCACATGGCGAGTGGAGCGCAACGCTGCCGGTGATCGTGACCACTGGCGGCGCGCGCGTGACGGGGTACCGGCTGCTCGCTTTCTATCCCTGATTCCATTTCTGAATCGTCCGTGGACGCGAAGCGCAGACAGTACGGATGCACGGCAAGCGACGCCGGCAAAGCGCACGGATGATTCAAGGAACGAATGGGTTTTTCCACCGACTGATCGACTATGGCTGTCCTTATTTGCGGTTCCCTGGCGTTCGACACCATCATGACTTTCGAGGGGCGGTTTGCCCAGCAGATACTGCCCGAGCAGTTGCATGTGCTGAATGTGTCCTTTCTGGTGCCTGTGCTGCGCCGCGATTTTGGCGGCTGCGCCGGCAATATTGCCTACAGCCTGAAGTTGCTCGGCGGCGAGCCCCTGCCGATGGCCATGCTCGGCAGCGACGGCAGCGACTACCTGCAACGCCTGGAGTCATTGGGCATCAGCTGTCGTTATCTGGGGCAGGTGCCGGACCGGCATACCGCGCAGGCCATGATCATGACCGACCGCGACAACAACCAGATCACGGCCTTTCACCCGGGCGCAATGGTGCAGGCGCATGCCAACCGCATCGAGCCTGCGGCCGGCGTGAACCTGGGGATCATTGCGCCCGACGGGCGGGAGGCGATGCTGCAACATGCGGCGCAGTTTGTCGCCGCAGGCATTCCCTTTGTGTTCGATCCCGGCCAGGGGCTGCCGATGTTCGATGGCGCAGAGCTGGCCCATTTCATCGAGCAGGCATCCTGGGTGACTGTCAACGATTACGAGGGCAAGCTGCTGTGCGACCGCACGGGCCGCAGTCTGGCCGACATCTCGCGCAAGGTGCGGGGCTTGGTCGTGACCCTGGGCGCACAGGGCTGCGAGGTCTGGATCGACGGCGCCAAAACCCATGTGCCGGCGGTGCCGCCGACCTTGGTGGTCGACCCCACCGGCTGTGGCGATGCCTGGCGTGGCGCCCTGCTGTTTGGTCTGGAAAAAGGCTGGCCTCTGGTTCGCTGCGCCGCGTTGGGCAACCGTGTCGGTGCGCTGAAGATTGCGCACAGCGGGTCACAGAGCTACCGGCTGGATTTCGCTGTCGCGTAATGCCAGCCGGCAAGAAAAAACCCGGTGCGCAGGCACCGGGTCGAGCGTGCAATCCGCCCCATCCACTCAGTGCCTGGCAGGTCGGGATTACGGCTTGTTGCCCGTAGGGAAAGGCCAGGCGGCCTGGGGGCTGAGCGTCGTCTGTGCCGCCGCAGGAGCGGGCGCAGGCGCCTTGGGGGCCTTCTTTGCCGGAGCAGCTTTCTTTGCCGGAGCAGCTTTCTTGGCTGGCGCGGCGGCCTTTTTCGCGGGAGCGGCCTTCTTTGCCGGCGCTGCGGCCTTCTTCGCCGGCGCGACTTTCTTGGCCGGTGCGGCGACCTTCTTTGCCGGCGCAGTCTTGCCGGCCGGCGCTGCTTTCTTCGCTGCTACGGCCTTTTTGGCCGGTGCCGCTGCCTTGCTGGCAGGCATGGCCTTCTTCGCTGCGGCTACCTTCTTGGCGGGAGCGGCTTTTTTTGCCGGTGCAGCGGCCTTCTTGGCCACTGGTGCAGCCGCCTTCTTCGTTGCTACCGGTTTTGCGGTGGCCGCTTTCTTCGCAGGGGCGGCCTTTTTGGTGGCCGGTTTTTTCGCAGTTGCCATCATGTTCTCCTTGGGATCAATGAGCAAAGAGCGCCTGCTGTCTGCTGTGGACAGCAAGCGATTCATGGGGACTACCCCCATGAACACGGAAACGCCCTACACGGCAATGCGCGACAGCGCTGTCCGTGCAGGGCGTGGTGTACAAACCCATGGTGGTGGGGTAAAAAGCTTCGGACATTAGTCCCAGCACAGCGCACCACCGGACTGGTATTCGATGACCCGGGTCTCGAAGAAGTTACGTTCCTTCTTCAGGTCGATCATTTCGCTCATCCACGGGAACGGGTTGGTTTCTTGGGGGAACAGCGTCTCCAGCCCGATCTGCGTGGCGCGGCGGTTGGCGATGTAGCGCAGGTAGCCCTTGAACATCGAGGCATTCATGCCCAGCACGCCATGGGGCATGGTGTCTTCGGCGTAGCGATATTCCAGTTCCACTGCCTGAAGAAACAGCGCCTCGATCTCGGCCTTGAACGCAGTCGTCCAGAGCAGGGGGTTTTCCAGTTTGATCTGATTGATCAGGTCGATGCCGAAGTTGCAGTGCATCGACTCGTCGCGCAGTATGTATTGGTACTGCTCGGCAGCACCGGTCATCTTGTTTTGGCGGCCCAGCGCCAGGATCTGCGCGAAGCCGACATAGAAGAACAGGCCTTCCATCAGGCAGGCAAAGACGATCAGCGACTTGAGCAGCGTCTGGTCGTTGGCTGCGCTGCCGGTGTGAAAGTGGGGGTCCATGATCGCCTCGATGAAGGGGATCAGGAACTGGTCCTTGTCGCGGATCGACCGGACTTCGTTGTAGGCGTTGAAGATCTCGCTCTCATCGAGCCCGAGCGACTCCACGATGTACTGGTAGGCGTGGGTGTGGATGGCTTCCTCGAAAGCCTGGCGCAGCAGGAACTGGCGGCACTCGGGAGCGGTGATGTGGCGGTAGGTGCCCAGAACGATGTTGTTCGCCGCCAGCGAGTCGGCGGTGACGAAAAAGCCCAGATTGCGCTTGATGATGCGCCGCTCGTCATCGCTCAGTCCGCCCGGGGTTTTCCACAGCGCGATGTCGCGTGTCATGTTCACTTCCTGCGGCATCCAGTGGTTGGCGCAACTGGCCAGGTATTTTTCCCAGGCCCATTTGTACTTGAGCGGCACCAGTTGGTTGACATCGGTCTGGCCGTTGATGATGCGCTTGTCGGCCGCGTTCACACGGCGCTGCGCTGCGTCGGGGGCTTGGTGTCGGGTGCCGCTGCTGGCGGGGGCGATGCCGATGGCCGGGCGTGAGGTGGTGGTGGTCTGGAAAGACAGCGGCGCTTGCCTCGCCTGGCGGCTGTTGCTCAGACCGCCGTCGAATCGGTTCTGCGCTGAGGGCTTGACTTCTTCGTCCCAGGTCAACATAGATTTTCCAGTGGTTGGATTATGAAAGCAGTGCTGCTAAAAGAAAAGCGCCCAGGCGTTGCACGGCACGGTTTTGTTGCTTCGCGGCAATGGGCCGGGCAGCGGATGGGCGGCAAGCCCGGCGGTTCATTGGCAGGCTTCGCATGTGGGGTTGTCGAGGGCGCAAAACGCGATGTCGGTGGCCGGCCGGTCGCCCGCCTGTGCGGCTGCCGTGGACATGGACGTGGATGTGGCCGCTGCGCCCAAGGCGTCGCCATGCGGGCCCGAGGAGACGGCGTTGAGCTGGCCGGTGTTCACGGTGCTCATCTCGACATGGGTGGCGCTTTGCGTGCGCAGGTAGTAGGTGGTCTTGAGGCCGCGCACCCAGGCCAATTTGTAGGTCTCGTCGAGCTTTCTGCCCGAGGCTCCGGCCATGTAGATGTTCAGGCTCTGCGCCTGGTCGATCCATTTCTGGCGGCGCGATGCGGCTTCCACCAACCACTGCGGGTCGACTTCAAAGGCCGTGGAGTACAGCGCCTTGATGTCCTGCGGCACGCGGTCTATCGGGTGCAGCGAGCCTTTGAAATGCTTGAGGTCCATGATCATCACCTCGTCCCACAGGCCCAGACGCTTGAGATCGCGCACCAGGCCGGCGTTGATCACGGTGAACTCGCCCGACAGATTGGACTTGACCGACAGATTGCCGAACGATGGTTCTATCGATGCATCGACACCGACGATGTTGGAGATGGTGGCGGTCGGGGCGATGGCCACGCAGTTGGAGTTGCGCATGCCGTCTTGCGCGATTTTTTGGCGCAGCGCATCCCAGTCGAGCCGCGACGATCGATCGACTTGCAAGTAATCGCCACGGGCCTGGGCGAGCAGGTCCAGGGTGTCGAGCGGCAACTGGCCGCGCTCCCACAGCGAGCCTTTGTAGCTCAGGTATTTGCCGCGCTCTTTGGCCAGTTCGGTCGAGGCCCAGTAGGCGTAGTAGCAAATCGCTTCCATCGACTGGTCGGCAAATTCCACGGCCGCCTGCGAGGCGTATGGAATGCGCAACTCGTACAGGCAGTCCTGGAAAGCCATCACACCCAGGCCCACCGGACGGTGGCGCAGGTTCGAGTCGCGCGCCTTGCGCACGGCGTAGTAGTTGATGTCGATCACGTTGTCGAGCATGCGCATCGCCACCGTGATGGTCTGGCGCAGTTTGTCGTGGTCGATCTGGCCGTCTTTCAAATGCTGCAACAGGTTGACCGAGCCGAGGTTGCACACGGCGGTTTCGCTGTCGCTGGTGTTGAGCGTGATCTCGGTGCACAGGTTCGACGAATGCACCACGCCCGCGTGCTGCTGGGGCGAGCGCAGGTTGCAGGCATCCTTGAACGTGATCCAGGGATGGCCGGTCTCGAACAGCATGGTCAGCATCTTGCGCCACAGGTCGGTGGCCTGCACCGTCCGGGCCGGCCCGATCGCGCCACGGGCGGCCTGCTCTTCATAGGCCACATAGGCTTTCTCGAAGTCGGCGCCGAACAATTCGTGCAGGTCGGGCACGCTCGATGGCGAGAACAGCGTCCAATGGCCTTTTTCCATCACGCGGCGCATGAACAGATCGGGAATCCAGTTGGCCGTGTTCATGTCGTGCGTGCGGCGGCGGTCGTCGCCGGTGTTCTTGCGCAGTTCCAGGAATTCTTCGATGTCCAGGTGCCAGGTTTCCAGGTAGGTGCAGACTGCGCCTTTGCGCTTGCCGCCTTGGTTTACCGCCACGGCCGTGTCGTTGACCACTTTCAGGAACGGCACCACGCCTTGCGATTCGCCGTTGGTGCCGGCAATGTAGCTGCCCAGCGCGCGCACGCGCGTCCAGTCGTTGCCCAGACCGCCGGCGAATTTCGACAGCAGCGCGTTTTCCTTGATCGACTCGTAGATGCCGTCGAGATCGTCGGGCACCGTGGTCAGGTAGCAGCTCGACAACTGCGAGCGCAGCGTGCCGCTGTTGAACAGCGTGGGGGTGCTGGACATGAAGTCGAAGGACGACAGCACTTCATAGAACTCGATGGCCCGGGCTTCGCGCTCGACCTCGTTGAGCGCCAGACCCATGGCCACGCGCATGAAAAAGACCTGGGGCAGTTCGATGCGGGTTTTGCGGATATGCAGGAAGTAGCGGTCGTACAGGGTTTGCAGGCCGAGGTAGTCGAACTTCAGGTCGCGCTCGGCCCGTATGGCCGCGCCCAGGCGTTGCAGGTCGTATTGCAGCAGGCGTTCATCGAGCAGGCCGTTGTCCACGCCCTTCTTGATGAACCGGGGAAAGTAGTCGCCATAGGCCAGCGCCATCTGGGCCTGGGGCACATCGCTGCCCAGCACCTCGCGCACGATGGTGTGCAGCAGCAGGCGGGCGGTGGCGTAGCTGTAGTCGGGGTCTTTTTCGATCAGCGTGCGCGCCGCCAGGATGGCGGCTTTGCAGACCTCGTCCATCGGCACGCCGTCATACAGGTTGCGCATGGTTTCGGCCACGATGGGGTCGGCCTTCACGTCGGGACCCAGGCCGACGCAGGCCGATTCGATCAGCGCTTGCAGGCGCGCGGGATCGAGCGCGACGCGCACGCCTGCATCGAGCACATGCAGCAAGGCGGCTGCGGGCGGCTGCGGGCTGCCTTGGCGCGAGCGCTCCTGGGTGCGGCGCTCGCGGTACAGCACATAGGAGCGGGCAATTTCGTGGTGGCCGCCGCGCATCAGGCCCAGTTCCACCTGGTCTTGCACATCTTCGATATGGAAGGTGCCGCCGCCCGGGCGCGAGCGCATCAGGGCGCGGGTGACGGTCTGGGTCAGGCCGTCGACGACTTCGCGCACGCTGGCCGATGCCGCGCCCTGCGTGCCGTGCACGGCCAGAAAGGCCTTCATCATCGCCAGCGCGATCTTCTGCGGCTGAAAGGGCACCACGGCGCCATTGCGGCGCATGATCTGGTAATGCTCGAGCGCATGGTCGGGGGCTGCCGCTGGCTTGGCCTGGACATCGGCAGGCAGGGTGTGGGCGGTGGCAGGCTTGTGCAAAGCGGCTTGCATGGGGAAAAATCCTCTTTCCGTGGTCTGGTGTTCGAGCGCGCCCGCAGCATGTGCATCACCGTGTGGCGGTGGGTCAGGCGCCGGGCCTGGTGCCCGGCGACACTATATATGGTGTCTGCGAGCTGTTCAAGACACTACCTGTAGTGTGGAGAGGCCAACACGCCAGGGCAGCGAAGGCGCCAGGGCAGAGGCTTCGGACGCCGCCGTGCCGCGCCCGGCCCGCGCCAGGGACGCCGCAGGCGGCACGCAGGGCGCTTCAATCCTTCGGAAAGCAGTGTCGGGGCCAGCCCAGCGCGCGCTGCAACTGCGCCCAGTCGAACCCGGGGCCGGGGTCCTGCTTGCGCCCCGGCGCGATATGCTGGTGGCCGGCGATATGTGCTATCGGGTAGCGCAGCGCAATGTCCCGGCACAGCATGGCCAATGTCCGGTACTGGGCAGGCTCGAAGTGCAGGCCCTCCAGACCTTCGAGTTCGATGCCGATCGAGTCGTCATTGCACTGGCCGCGCCCACGGTAGGACGACTGTCCTGCATGCCAGGCGCGCCGATCGCAGTCGACGAACTGTTGCGGCTGGCCGCTGCGGGTGATGAAAAAATGTGCGGAGACCTGCAGGCCGCGCAGGTTTTGGTAGTAGGGATGGGCCTGCGGGTCCAGCCGGTTGGTGAACAGTTGCTGCACCGCCGTGCCGCCGAACTCGCCCGGCGGCAGGCTGATCGAGTGCAGCACGATCAGGTCGACCGGGTTGCCTGGTACCGGGCGCGGGCCATGGTTGGGCGACGGCAGTCTTGGGGCGAAGCGGTGCCAGCCGCCTTCCCATGGGCCGGCCGCATCCGGCAGGGCTTCAGTCGATGCCGCCATGTGGCTCTGGAGGCTCTTGATCGTTCGGGACGGCGATGTTCAGGCGCTTGATGCGGTAGCCGATCTGGCGCATGCTGATGCCCAGCCGGACGGCGGTCGCGCTCCGGTTGAAGCGCGATTCGCGCAGTGCGCGCACCAGTATCTCGCGCTCATGCTGGTCGAGCCAGGCTTGCAGGTCGCTCGGCAGCGGCACCGTGGAGCCGGCGTTGTTCCGTGCGAGCGGGTCCTGCGATTGCGATGTCCGGGCCGGCAGATCAGGGGTCGCGCCGGACGCCTTGGCGGTGGGCCAGTCGACCTGCAACTCCTGGCCATCGCTCAGCGCCACTGCGCGGTGCAGCAGGTTTTCCAGTTCCCGGACATTGCCCCTGAGCGGGTGGGCTGCAATCGCGTTCAACGCGCGTTCCGTCAATGCGGGCAGCGGCATGCCGGATTCCTGGGCGATGCGTTGCAGCAGCGCGTTGCACAGTGCGGGCAGGTCCTCGCGCCGCTCGCGCAGCGGGGGGATCACGATCTCGATCACATTCAGCCGGTAGTACAAGTCTTGGCGAAAGCGGCCCGCCCGCACATCGGCGGCCAGGTCGCGGTGGGTGGCGCTGACGATGCGCACATCGACGGTCTCCTCCTGGGTCGAGCCCAGGGAGCGCACGCTGCGCTCCTGTATGGCGCGCAGCAGCTTGGACTGCATCACCAGCGGCAGGTCGCCAATCTCGTCCAGAAACAATGTGCCGCCGCGCGCTGCCTGAAAGTAGCCATCGCGGTCCTGGAATGCGCCGGTGTAGGAGCCTTTGCGGGCGCCGAAGAATTCGGCTTCGAGCAGGTTTTCCGGGATCGCCCCGCAGTTCACGGCAATCAGCGGGCCGTCGGCACGCTGGCTGCTGGCGTGCAGGGCCTGGGCCACCAGTTCCTTGCCGGTGCCGGATTCGCCATGGATGAGCACCGGCGCCATGCCCCGTGCAATCTTGGCCACCCGTTGCCGGACGTTGCACATGGCTTGCGATGCGCCTATCAGCCGCTCCAGCGCGGCGCCCGCTCCAGCCGCAGGCGGCGGCTCGATGCTGGCCGATGGCTGCCGGCCATGGCTGGGGCCGCTGCGCCGGACTGGCACGACGCCCCCGGTGCCTTGCACCGCCGAGGCCACCACCGAGCGGAACTGCCGCAGATCCACCGGCTTGGTCAGGTAGTCGAAGGCGCCGCAGCGCAGTGCCTCGACCGCATTTTCTGCCGAGCCGTAGGCGGTCATGACCACGCAGCGCTCGCGGCGTTGTTGCTCGCGCAGGTCTTGCAGCAGTTCCATGCCGAACCCGTCGGGCAGGCGCATGTCGGCGATCACGACATCGAAGCGATTGGCCTTGATCTGCTCGCGCGCTTCTTGCACGCTGGCGGCGGTCTCGACGCGATAGCCTTCGCGCAGCAGGGTCAGTTCGTACAGGGTGCGCAGATCGGGTTCGTCGTCTACGACAAGTATGCAAGCAGTCGGGGCGTTCATGGCGATGCGGTTCAGACCACGATGGTGTCGAACAAGGTGGAGGTGTCGGCGGGGCGGGTGGTGCGGCGAAAACCCACGATGAAGGCGTTGCCGCCGATCTCGCCGCGCAAGGTGTTGCGGTTGACCCGCTGGTAGTTGATGGCCGCCCCATGGCGTTGGCATAGCTCCCGGCAAATGTACAGGCCCAGTCCGCTGGAGCGACTCTCCGAGGAAAAGAAAGGCTCGAACAGGTGGCGTTGCACGGACTTGTCCATCGGTGCGCCGTCGCTCCAGATTTGCAGGCTGGCCTGGCCCACCCGGGTAACGCGCGTCGTGATCGCCAGCGAGTCGCTTGCCGACCCCATATGGCGCAAGGCGTTGTCCAGCAGGTTGACCAGCACGCGGCGCAGATGCTCGGCGTCGAACTCGACCTGGGTGTCGTGCGTGGCCAGCGTCACCACCGCGCGGCGCAGCACCGGGTCCTGGGCCTGCCAGTCCTGCCATATCTGGGCGACGGTTTCATCCAGCGGCACGGTGGCCGTCGGGGCGTGGCTGATCTGGTGCTGGACGCGGGCAATGTCCAGCACTTCTTCGGCAATGCGCGCCAGCCGGTCGGCGTTTTGCTGCACCATGCGCGCCAGGCGTTTTTGCGCCGGGTCGTGCAGGTCTTCTTCGAGCAGCGCATTGGCCTGCACGATGGCCGCCAGCGGGTTGCGGATTTCATGGGCCACGGCGGCCGACATGCGGCCCATGGCGGCGAGCTTTTCGGTGCGCAGGCGCGCATGCATCTCGCGCAAATCGTGCAGAAACATCACGCACAGCCGCTCGGTGCGCGTTTGCTGCGCGGCTTTGCGGGTCGAGGTCAGCCAGGTGCGCACATACAGACCGGTAGGGCTTTGGCCCGGGTGCAGCAGGTCCGCTTCTGCGGTCTGCGGTTGTTCGCTGCGAAAGGTGCGCTCCGCCAGCGTGGCCAAGGGCTGCCAGGGGGCGCTGGCGGCCAGCATGAAGGGCAGTCGTCCGGGCAGCGCGCCACGGCCGAGCAGTTGCAGCCCGGCCGGATTGGCAACGCGGACCATGTGGTTTTCATCGACCACCAGCACGCCATCGGTCAGGTTCTGTATCACCAGCGCACTGATCTGGGTCTGCACATAGGCGGCGATCCGGTTTTGCTGCGCCAATTCCTGCTCGCGCGCCAGCCGGATGGACAGTTGGTGCACCAGGTAGCTGACGATGAAGTAACCGGAGCCTGTCAGCGCGCTTTGCAGGTAGCGCTGCACGTCGTCACCGGCGCTGCCGTTGCTCATCCACCAGGCCCAGCCGAGCAGCAGCAAGGTCACGCCCGCCGTGGTGCCCAGCGCCAGCGTGAGCGTGCCCAGCACGGCGGCCATCAGGATCGGCAGGCCGAACAGCGGCGTGTAGTTCATCATGCCCGCGTGCAGCAGTTGCAGCGCCGTGATGGCCGCCAGATCCACACCGATCGTCGGCAGCCATTGGATGCCTGCGCCGGGTGCTGGCGGCCCCCACCGGGCCAGCGCGCGCAGCAGCACGGTGGCCACCAGATAGGCCGCGCAGACCGCCAGCACCGCTGGCTCGACGCCCTGGTGGATGACCTGCCCGGCGGCTTGCTGGACCAGCAGCGCCAGCGCCACCATCACGCGCCCGGTCAGAAAGCCGTGCCAGAGGCGCACGAACGGCGCATCCACCATGGACGAAGGATGGCCGGCGGACATGGGCATGGTTTCAGACCGGGCCCTGGTGCTGCTGCCGGTGCTGCGCGCAGCAAAAAGCCTGGTCGCCGAGCATCAGGGCTTCGGCCCGGGGAATGTGCAGGCCGCAGTGCGCGCAGGCGAGTATGTCCGGCGGCGCCTGCGCTGCGGGCCCGGGCTTGGGCGCAGCGGCATCCGGCGCGCGGCGGCTGCGCCAGATGATGATGGCCAGCGCCAGAACCAGCAACAAGACCAGGTACTTCATGTGTTGCGGCCCAAAACGACTTCCAGCACGAAGCGCGAACCAGCGTAGGCCAGCAGCAGCAAGGCCGAGCCGGTGTACAGCACGCGCACCGCATTGCGTCCGCGCCAGCCAAACAGCGCCCGGCCCAGCAGCAAGGCGGCAAAGGTCAGCCACGACAGCAGCGAGAACACCGCCTTGTGGTCCCAGCGCCAGGCGCGGCCATACAGCGCCTCGCCGAACAGCCAGCCGGCCAGCAGCGTGGCCGTCAGCAGCACGAAGCCGGCGCCCACGAAACGGAATGTCAGCCGCTCCAGCGTCAGCAGCGGCAGGCCGCCGTGCGGGTCCTGCCCCTGGCGGATATGGCGCTCGGCGCGGGTCATGAGCCAGGCATGGACCACGGCAGCGGCAAACAAGCCGTAGCAGGCAATGCCCAGGGCCAGGTGCAGCGGCAGCCAGGCCGAGGCCGTCACATGCAGGGGCTGGCCCGGAAACAGCATGGCCAGCAAGATCGCCGCAGCGCCCAGGCCGGCCAGCGCCCAGCGGGCCTGCAACTGCGGGAACAATTGCTGCTCCACCGCATACACCGTCAGCACCAGCCAGGCCGTCATCGACAAGACGGGCGCAAAGCCGAAGCGCGGGCTGTCGCCCCACAGGCCCCCTACCAGCACCGCGCCGTGCAGTATCCAGGCCACCAGCAGCGCTGCCGCAGCCATGTTCCTGCGCGCTGCCAGCGCGGCCGGCACGGCGTAGGCCAGGGTTGCGGCCAGGGCCAGCAGCCAACTGACGGGGGAAGCGCCGGGTAAAATCATGGCGCACAGTTTAGCCCTTCGCCCTACCGGAACATCTGCCATGGCCTCCGCCCTTGCCGACAAACTCACGCGCCTCGTCAAGGAGTTGCGTGGCCAGGCCCGCATCACCGAATCGAATGTGCAGGACATGCTGCGCGAGGTGCGCATGGCCCTGCTCGAAGCCGATGTGGCCCTGCCCGTGGTGCGCGATTTCATCGCCCGCGTCAAGGACAAGGCGCTGGGCCAGGAGGTGCTGGGCTCGCTCAAGCCCGGCCAGACGCTGGTGGGCATCGTCAACCGCGAGCTTGCAGCGACCATGGGCCAGGGCGTGGCCGACATCAACCTGGCCGCCCAGCCGCCGGCCGTGATCCTGATGGCCGGTCTGCAGGGCGCCGGCAAGACCACCACCACGGCCAAGCTGGCCAAATACCTGATCGAAAAGCGCAAGAAGAAGGTGCTGACGGTCTCGGGCGACGTGTACCGCCCGGCGGCCATCGAGCAACTCCAGACGGTGACCCGGCAGGCCGGCGGCGCGTTCTTTCCCAGCCAGCCTGAGCAAAAGCCGCTGGACATCGCCCTGGCCGCGCTCGACCATGCCAGAAAGCATTACTTCGACGTGCTGCTGGTCGACACCGCCGGCCGGCTGGCCATAGACCAGGCCATGATGGAAGAAATCAAGGCGCTGCACGCGGCGCTGAACCCGGTCGAAACCCTGTTCGTGGTCGATGCCATGCAGGGCCAGGACGCGATCAACACCGCCCGGGCCTTTCGCGAGGCGCTACCGCTGACCGGCATCGTGCTGACCAAGCTCGACGGCGACTCGCGCGGCGGCGCGGCGCTGTCGGTGCGGCAGATCACCGGCGTGCCGATCAAGTTCGCCGGGGTGTCGGAAAAGCTCGATGGCCTGGATGTGTTCGATGCCGAGCGCCATGCCGGGCGCATCCTGGGCATGGGCGACATCGTGGCGCTGGTCGAGCAGGTCACGGCCGGCGTCGACATCGAGGCGGCGCAGAAACTGGCCGCCAAGGTCAAGAGCGGCAACGGGTTCGACCTGAATGACTTCCTGTCGCAAATCCGGCAGATGAAGCAGATGGGCGGCCTGTCCAGCCTGCTGGACAAGCTCCCGGCGCAACTGATGGCCAAGGCCGGCACGCTGGACATGGACCGGGCCGACAAGGACCTGCGGCACAAGGAAGGCATCATCCAGAGCATGACGCCGCTGGAGCGGCGCAAGCCCGAACTCATCAAGGCCACCCGCAAAAGGCGCATCGCCCATGGCGCCGGCGTGCATGTGCAGGAGGTCAACCGCCTGCTCAAGGAATTCGAGCAGATGCAGGGCATGGTCAAGAAGATGAAGGGCGGCGGGCTGATGAAAATGATGAAGACGATGGGCGGCATGAACGGCCTGCCCAGGATGCCGTTCTGAGAGGCCGGGCGCAGGCCCGGGCGCATGAATCTGATGCGCAGGCAGCCGGCAAGACAAGAACCATCCCCCGAGCCTCAAGGCCCTGATCGGGCATTTTTTTGCCCCTTGCCGCCAGAAATGGGCCCCCTGCCCGGCCGCCCGAGCGGCTCGCCGTGGCGGATCGGCGCGGCGCTGGTGTCGATACCGGACTGCGTTTGCGTCAAGCGATACCAGGTGCGGGTGCGGATCCGCTGGCCGGCACTCGACGACTCCCTGGTTTCGGCATCGCTGGACAACAACACCGGCGGCCCCGGCAGGCCCGAGCCGGAAGGCAGATAGTTGCCGGCGCCATCGGCGATGTTCAGATGGTACTGATTGCCGCCGCCCATTCCCGAGCAGACCCTGGTGCCGGCGGCGGTCACGGCGGGCACCTTGGAATGCATGACCGCTGACAGCGCGCCCACATCCAGCGCCGCCCGATCGATGCGCTCGCCGGCCTGCGGCAAATCGAAGTACCAGCCCGAGCGCCCGGCAGCAGCGCCGGAAGCGGGATGCCCGCGCTCGGCGGCGCTGACCGTCACTGTCCGGCTGGCCTGATCGACACGCCCCCTGCGCAGGCGTGCGCGCCCACCGATGACGCTGCTGCCACTGCCAGCGGGCAGACCCGAAGCGGCCCCCGCCGAGTCGTTGTCGTCATGCAGCAGGTACACGCTTTGCGTGGTGTTCGAGAAGTTGTCCGCCGGCTCCAGATACTTGCCGGTGCCGATCAGCACATGGAACGATTCCACGCCCTGCACGGTGGGGCCGGCAAAAAGCGTCGGCGCGGCAAAAATGGCTTGCACTTCGGACTTGCCGGTGCGCGCCAGGTACAGCGGATGGGCGCGGCGATTTTCTGCTGTGCCGCGGTAGAAAAACGACAACTGGTCCATGCTCCAGTCCGCTGTCGTCTTGCCCGCGAAATGCAGCCGCCAGAGCGCCCCGTGCAAGTCGCCGAAGTAGATGTCCGTCACCTCGCCTTGGGCGCCGTGCAGCGCGCTGAAATTGGCCAAACCCGGGGCATGGGTCGCCGCCAATCGGGAGTCGGTGGGCACGGACAGCTTGAAGTAATTGCGCCCCCGCACCCAGGCTTGGCCCACGGGCTTGTCCAGCGCCAACAGGAACAGCGCCGGCTGGCCGTCACGGTTGAAGCGGTTGTCGCTGTCGGGCCGATAGTTGTTCACGCCGCTGCCGACCACGGCAAACCAGCGGTAGGTGTCGCCGGCGTGCTGGCCGCCGGTCTTGAACTTCATGATTTTGGGCGCGCCCACCACCTGGCCTATGTCCGGGTCATCGGCGCGCGTGAATTCCCACAGCACATGGGCGGCGTCAAAACGCGCCGGGTCCGACACATCGAGCGCAAACAGGCCCGAGCCGCCGCCGCCCGTGCCGGAGACCAGCACCGTTTTCCAATCGCTGGCGCCTCCGGTATGGGCCACCTGCGCTGGTGCGACCACCGAGGGGGCGTCGACGTAGTTTTGGTGCTGGCTGGCAAAACCGGGGTCTGTCAGCGCAGACAGATTGCGCCCCAGCCAACTGGGAATGTAGGCAAACAGCTCATCGCCGGTGCCGGCATCGAACGCATGGAGCATGCCGTCATTCGCGCCGGCAAACACCGCCGGCCTGCGTGCTGCATGGGCGCGGCGAAAAGCCGCATACCCGGCGCCGCTGAAGGCTTTGGCGGGCGCGCCGGAATACGAGATATTGGAGTTGACGATATCCCCCAGCAGCGAGCCGCGCACCCTGAACCGGGCCGCGCCCTCCTGGCTGCGATCCCCGCGCAGGTAAGCCAGGCGCTCGGCGCCCCGGTTGTCGGGGGCGGCCGACGCGCTGGCCCGGTTCAGATGCGCTTGCAATGCCGGCTCGATCTGATCCCAAATGAATTCGGTCGCCGCAGGGCCGGAAGCGGCATCGGTCTTGCCGACGAAAATCCGGCGCCCGGTGGCTGGCGCGGGCCTGGCGTCGAGCCGCTGCGCCGCGCTCCACAGCGGCGCGCCGACCACCAGCGCATGGCGTGCGTTCCGGCGGATCGGTTCTGCCAGCACGTCGCCGCTCCAGGTGCTGGTGTCGAAACTGGCCGAATACGACACCGAATCCCGGGTCAGCCGGTTGCCCGTGTTCAGGCTGCCGCCGGCGACATGGCGCATGCGGCTCGGGGCCTGGCTGAAAATACCATCCAGAGCGCTGAACAGGCCACGCGCGGGCGCCGCCTTGGCGCTGTCGACGAAATGGTAGCTGCTGGCCTCGCCCGGCTCATCGGCTTTTTGCCAGACAGCATTGTCGTCATTGCCGTTCTGGTCCTTGAACGGATTGCCCCAAGTATTATGGGGCTGGCGACCGGAAAGATCGGGGGCAGTGGCAAAACCACCATATTTGGCGGCCATGAACAAATGATTTTTGCTGCGGCGTTCGGCAGCGTCATTCTGATAGCCCCTGAAATTGGTATCGAAAACAAAGGTGTTCACCCGCAGTCCCGGGCGCTGCTTGCCGGGCCACGCCGTCCAGCCTGCGCCACGAATATCATGCGTCCGGGCCCCATACGCCGTACCCATGATCTGGCTTTGCTCGGGCCAGGCCGGCAAGCTGCGGTTCGGGGTATTCGGATTGGCAATGTCCCGGGTTTTGCCCTGGCCATCGACATAAGTACCGCCGCTGTTGCGCTCGAACTTCTGCACGATGTCGCGCCAGCCAGCGATGTCGGGAATGTTGTTGCCGGCGTCCGGGGTCGGCAGAGGATATCGGTCATGCGCGTTGCTGTCGCCAATGACCAGGATATTGCTTTTGACGCAGGAGTAATCCATCGCATTCGTGCGCCCGGCGCCATACGGGTCTGGCCATCGCATGTAATACGGAAAGCCCCCGGCCATCGCGTTGGTGATGGTGCCTTTGATGACATGGGGGCTGGGCCCGAGTCCCTGCAAATAGCGCAATGTCTCGTAATACAGTTCGCCCAACGGGTTCAGCCACTTGTACACGCCGGGCTCGGGGCCGGCGCGGCCGAGTTGGTTCAGATAATTGATCACCCCGCTGACTTCTCCGCTCCCGCCGATGCCGCGATGGACCGACGCCGCATTCGCATCCGGGTTGGGATGGAGCACACCGGTGCGGAGGTCCCATTCCGCCTTCGGGTTGCCGCCGGCAGCGGTGTCGTCGCGGCCGTGGATATCGTAGGTTTTGGCGCCCACAAATTTCATCGGAACGCGCAATACGCCGCCATAGCGCTCATGGCCCCGGTTGACATATTGATCGAGCAAATAGCCAAAGACGGCCAGGCGCATTTGATTGCTGTATTTTTGAATCACCCCGACGGGTTTGTAGTTGCCGGCTGGATATGGCTGGCAAAAGTCGTAACTGCGCCTATCCTGCAAGCGCCCCGCGATGGCCGCGCACACCTGCACCCGGGCGTAAAAGAAACCATCGGAATTGAGATATTTTGTCGGGACCGCTGGCCCGGGCGGGGACCAGGCTCCCGTGTAATCACGCAGATGGCATTGCTGGCCGGGTCCCTGGGGCCGCAGCAGCGCCGAAGCGCCAAATACCGCGCCACTGCACAAAACGCCGTCCGAGGCTGCGGCCACCTTCCATTGATTGCCTTTGCCATACCAGATCTCCTGGATGCCCGAAAAGCTGCACAGCTCATCTTCGCCGGCGCAATACTTGGTGCCTGGCGGAAGCAGGCGCTGCGTCGTGTCGCTGATCGGGCCGATGGATGGCGCGGGCGGGGTCCAGGCGCCGGAGTAATCCGCCACCAGGCAGTTCCTGGGCTGCGCAACCCCCGGGTCGCCAAATGCCTTGGCACTGCAGACAATGCCCACCGAGACTGCGGCCACCTTCCAGCGCTTTCCTGCGCCATACCAGACTTCCTTGATACCGGAAAAATCACAGGCTTCCTGGTCTTTCGCGCAATGCACCGCGCCCGCAGGTGGCAAACGCGCGTCGCGTATCGGGCCGATGGCGCGGGGCATGGCTCCCAGGGTGTGGGCAAAGGTATAGCCGCAGTTGCCGGTTCTGGAAGTTCCGAAATAGATGCGGGCCAATGTGTTGGCGACGAAGATATCTTTGCCATTGGCCGCAGTGATCATTGCGGCAGGGACTGCGCCCCAATAGCTGCCCGTGCCGCCGCCATTCCTGGGCAGGCGTTTGGCCGGAAAATCACGGGTATTCCACTGGCAACGGTCTGCATAGACTTGACCCTTGACATCGGGCAACATGGCGCGCTGCAAAATGGTCAGTGCCGGGGTGTCGATGTATCGGTCGCCACCCGTCAACATCAATCGAAACATGTCGATGGCAGCGCCGGACGCCCAGTTCAGAAAATTGCCACTGAATGCATCGCTGCATTGGCGACCGCTGGCCGGGCCAATGTGGTCGAAGCGCTTGTAATCGGCCAGGGTCTGTGCTGCCACGGGGGTTTCCGTGGGCGCATCGTTATACCGGTAGCAACTGTTTTCATCGTAATAACCCAGATACTCTTTGGCCGTCGTATAGCTGGCATCGGTGCCGCTGGCGCCCTCCTGGAAGTTGTATTGGGCGCCCGTGACCGCATAATTTGTCGCCAGCGCCAGCGCCAAGGCGGGTTTTTCCACCGCCACCGCTGCATACAGCGGTGTGCTGGCCAGATCGATCGCCGGGATGGCGGGCGCTGTTTCACCGCCTACGGTCATCCAGGAAGCGGCGATGGCAAGGAGCAGCAACAGCCCGGCCGCAAGAAGTCGTCTGCGCCACCATGGCATGCGGGGCCGAGAAACACCGGGGGTGTTCTTCCTGAAGGCGAATGCGGACATCGGGATCATTCAATGGCAGTCCATCGTGGTGGCTGGTGTTTCATCATCGAAAGCAAACGCTGCCGGCAGGGGAGGGGGGTAGCCTGCGGCGCGTCATGCGTTGCAGCTTGTCGCTTGGGCATTTTTCCGGGTGCGAATCTGATTCTTTAGTTACCAATTGTGCCTCCAATTTGGTCTTTCATCTGTCACATAAGTGCGCGACGTTCATCGCCCGGCAGGCGATTCCGAGGCCTCGATCCCACCCTGCCCCGGGCCGCACAACGAGGTTCTGGCGCTGTGCTGATATATGTCAATGAGGTTTTGGCGCTGTGCTGATATATGTTTTACGCTATGGTTTACGTAGCTGTCCGGGACGGCATTTCATGCGCGGCCCGCGCTCGCCGATAATTGCCGAACCATTGACCCGTGACCCGTCGCGCACGGAAACCGGACATTCCATGACCCCCATCGACATCCTCATCATGGCGGCCGGCCAAGGCACACGCATGAAGAGCCGCCGCCCCAAGGTGTTGCAGCGCTTGGCCGGGCGCCCGCTGTTGCACCATGTGCTGGACCAGGCGCTGCATTTGCAAGCGCGCAGCGTGATCGTGATCACTGGCCATGGCGCTGCAGAAGTTCAAGCGGCCAGCGCACAGGCCATCCATGCCGGCAGCCGTCTCGATCTGGGGTTTGTGCGCCAGGAGCAGCAACTGGGCACGGGCCACGCAGTGCAGCAGGCCCTGCCGCAGTTGCGCGATGACGGCACGGTGCTGGTGCTGTCGGGGGATGTGCCGCTGACCCGGGCCGACACGCTGCGCGCACTGGTCGCGTTAGTCGCGGCCGGCCAGGGTGGCCAGGGCGGGCAACTGGCCCTGCTCACCGTGACGCTGCCCGACCCCGCAGGCTACGGTCGCATCGTGCGCAGCGTCTCTGGCGCCGTGCAGGGCATCGTCGAACACCAGGACGCCTCTGAGGCCCAGCGCGCCATCACCGAGGTGTACGGCGGCATCATGGCCGTGCCCGCGCCACTGCTGCGTGGCTGGCTGGCCCGCTTGGGGCCGCACGACGCCCAGGGCGAGATCTACCTGACCGACATCGTGGCCATGGCCGTGGCCGACGGCGTGCCGGTGGTGGCCCACCACATCAGCGACACAGTGCAGGTGGCCGGCGTGAACACCCCGGTGCAACTGGCCGAGCTCGAGCGCGCGTACCAGTTGCGCCAGGCCCGGGCGCTGATGGAGCAGGGCCTGCGGCTGGCCGACCCGGCCCGCTTCGACCTGCGTGACGATGTGCGCAGCGGTGTGCGCGGCGAGTTGCTCTGCGGGCAGGATGTGGAGATCGACGTGAACTGCATCTTCACCGGCCGCGTCGAGCTGGGCGAAGGCGTGCAGATCGGCGCGCATTGCTGCATCGCCAATGCGCGCATTGCCGCCGGGGCGGTGATCCACCCCTACACCCATATCGACGGCGAACAGCCCGGTGCCACGGTGGGCGAGGGCGCGCTGGTAGGCCCGTTTGCCCGCCTGCGCCCCGGCGCGCAACTGGGCCGTCGGGTGCATGTCGGCAACTTCGTCGAAGTCAAGAACAGCCGCCTGGCCGATGGCGCCAAGGCCAACCACCTGGCCTACCTGGGCGATGCCACCGTGGGCGAGCGCGTGAACTACGGCGCGGGCAGCATCACCGCCAACTACGACGGCGCCAACAAGCACCGCACCGTGATCGAGGCCGATGCGCACATCGGCAGCAACTGCGTGCTGGTAGCGCCGGTCACCATTGGCGCTGGCGGCACGGTGGGCGCTGGCAGCACCATTACCAAAAGCACCGCCGCAGGCGCGCTGAGCGTGGTGCGCGGCAAGCAGATCAGCCTGGCCGATTGGGTGCGCCCGACCCGGCAGGCCAAGCCATGACACCCGCCGAGGAGCTGCATCAGCAGTTGGATGCGCTGCGCGCCGCGCTGGCCCGCAGCCAGCAGCAACTGGCCGAAATGGCCGCCGCGCAGGAGGAGTTGCTGCGCGCCGTCGCGCATGACCTGCGCGCACCGCTGCGGCATGTCACCGCCTACGGCGCGCTGGTGCGCGAGCAGTTGGGCGATTTGCCGCCTGCGGTACTACAGTCCGCCACGGTGCAGGAGGCGCTGGGCTTCGTCGGCACGATGGACCAATCCGCCCGGCGCATGGGGCTGATGATCGACACTCTGCGGGCGCTGCTGCACGCCCGTTGCGCCCCGCTGTGCGTGCAGCCCGTCGCGCTGCCCCAGGCCGTGGCCCGGGCGTGCGCGGGACCGATGGCCGCCGAGACCGGCGGCCGCGCCATCGACTGGCAGGTGCACGCGGATCTGCCCACGCTGCATGCCGACCCGGCGCTGCTGCAAGAGTTGCTGGCGCAACTGCTGGGCAATGCCATCAAGTTCACACGCCAGAGCGCGCAGCCGCGCATCAGCGTGCAGGCCCTGCCCGCTGCGGTCGGCCATGTGGCATTTGCCGTGCAGGACAACGGGGTCGGCTTCGATCCCGCGCGGGCCGGCCTGCTGTTCGGCCTGTTCCAGCGCCTGCATGGCGAGAGCGAATTTGCCGGCCTGGGCGCCGGGCTGGCGCTGTGCCGTGCGATTGCGCAGCGGCATGGGGGCGCGATCACGGCCAGCGCCGTGCCCGGCGGCGGCTGCACGGTGCGGGTGCAATGGCCCGCTCCGGCCGTCAAGACCCAGCCGCCGCAGAGCTGGCGCGGCGCGCAAGAATGATCCGGCCGGCCAGCAACACCAGCAGCGCGCCGGCTACGCTGGCGCCGTACCGGACCCATGCGCTCACTTCGCGGCTGCTGTCGTCGAGCGGCAGTTTGGGCATCCACTGCCATTGATCGGGATTGGCCAGCACGGGGTCGGTCACCAGCATGCCGCCGGCGATCCAGCCCAGCAGCATGCCGCCGAGCGTGATGATCATCGGGAAACGCTCCATCAGCTTGATCACCAACTGGCTGCCCCAGACGATGATCGGAATCGAGATCAACAGCCCCAGCACGACCAGCAGCAGCGAATGGTCGCCGGCATTCTGGGCCGCGCCGGCGATGGCGATCACGTTGTCCAGGCTCATCACCAAATCGGCCACGATGATGGTCTTGATCGCCGCCAGCAGCTTGTCGCTGCCCTGGACATTGCCGTGGCCGTCCTCATCGGGGGCCAGCAGCTTGACGCCGATCCACAGCAGCAGCAGCGCGCCGACGAGTTTCAGGAAGGGCAGCGCCAGCAAGGTCATTGCGAAGGCGATCAGGATCACGCGCAGCACGATCGCCCCGGCCGTGCCCCAAAGGATGCCCTTGGTTCTCTGTGCCGGCGGCAGCTTGCGGCAGGCCAGCGCGATGACCACCGCGTTGTCGCCACCGAGCAGGATGTCGATGATGATGATCTGGCCGAGTGCGAGCCAGAATTCAGGCGAAGCCAGGAAGTCCATAAAGTCCTTCAAATGAAAAGTGCCAATGGCGTGAAAGAACGCATTCGTCGCCACCATGGCGCCGCGCGCCAGTTGGTAGGTCACCACGGCCAGGGTATCGCTGTTGAACGGACGCAGCACCATGGTGGCGGGCAACTCCTTCATCACATCGACGAACACCAGCAAGGCCGCTGCGGCGCTGGAGCGTTTGAGCAGCGGCCAGTGCACGCGCGCCATCAACCCGGGGCTGCCACTGCCCAACATGCGGGCCGAATCGTCCAGACTGAGCGCAATGCGCGCGTAGCCGCTTTGCATGGTCTGCAACGCCACTGCGCAAAAGCGCACCAGATAGGCCCACACCAGCCCGAAAGCCGTGGCCGTCACCAGCGTGCCCAGGCCCCACTGGGGCGCCACGGCCTGCAACCAGCCCACAGGCAGCAGCAGCCCGACCACGATGACGGCACCCGGCACGGCATAGCCCACGCTGACCAGTTGCACTACGCCCCGCGTCACGGCGTCGGGCTGGCGGCGCACGGCAAAGGCCAGCACGAAGGCCATCGCGACCGCCAGCGCGGCGGTGATGCCACTCAAGCGCAGGCTGTGCCAGGCCCATGCGCCAAAGCGCTCCCAGGGCAGATCCGCCCCGCCAGCCAGCAAAGGCCGCAGCATGAAGGCCACCGGCGCGACGAAGCCGAGCACGACCGGCAGCGTGCAAGCCCCCCATGCCGCCCAACGGCGCGCGCCGCGCAACGCCAGGGGCCGGGTCTGCAGCGAGCCGGCGGGCGCGTCACCGCAGGCAAAGCGCATCCGCTTTTGGGCGCGCTGCTCGATGTGCAGCAGCGCCAGCACCAGCACCAGCAGCATGCTGGCCAGTTGCGCAGCCGCCAGGCGGTTGTCCATGGCCAGCCAGGCTTTATAGATTCCGGTGCTGAAGGTCTGAATGCCGAAGTAGCTGGCCACGCCAAAGTCGGCCAGGGTTTCCATCAGCACCAGGGCCACGCCAGCGGCCACCGCAGGGCGTGCCAACGGCAGCGCCACGGCCCAGATGCGGCGCGGCAGCGGCGCGCCCAGAAGACGCGCCGCCTCCATCAGGTGCGCGGTGCGCTCGCCCAGGGCGGTGCGTGCCAGCAGGTAGACATAGGGGTAGAGCGAAAAAATGAACACCCACACCGCGCCGCCCAGGCTGCGCACCTCGGGCAGCAAGCGGCCTTGCAGACCCAGGCTGCTGCGCAGGCCCTGTTGCAGCGGGCCGCTGAATTGCAGGAAATCGGTGTACGCATAGGCGGTGACATAGGCGGGCATGGCCAGCGGCAGCAGCAGCAGCCATTCCAGACTGCGGCGGCCGGGAAAGTCGAACAAGCTCACGACCAGCGCCGTGCCGGCGCCCACGCAGGCCGCGCCCAGCGCCACCAGCAGGCTCAGCCACAGCGTGGTCCACAGGTAACCGGGCAGCACCGTGGCCGCCATCGCGCGCAAGATCGCGCCCGCCTGCGCGCCGCCCTGTCGTTCCGGGGCGCGGAGTTTCTGTACACCTTGCGCCTGGCCAGCGGCCAGCACCTGCTGGCCCATGTGCCCAGCCACCACGACCACGCATTGGGCGAGTGGATCGGCATCCGCGCGCAGGTAGACCATGTGGTGACTTTTCCACGGGCACTATGAAACACACCCCAAGGCGCCTGTGGTCTGGTCTGGCCCCGAATGCCGTCGGCAGCGCGGCGAGCGTGCTTCACGGCGCAGCCTCCTGCGTCCAATCGTCCAGCACCAGTCCACCGGGAACGCGCCAGAAGGCCCGATCCCTGGTGATGAGGATGGCCCTGTCTTGCACCTGCGCAGCCGCCATTTCAAGGGCCTTCGCATGTGCCGCGATCATCATGTCCATCGGGGCCAGCGGCACCCCGCCGGCTTCGCACCTGGCCCGCAGTGCGCCGTAGATCTGGCCGATCTCGGGCGTCCATGCAAGCACCGTCACACGGGCCAGGAACTCACGAACGCGAGTGGCCAGGCCCTGGGGTTGGCCACGCTTGGCCACGCCGTACAGCAGTTCGGCTTGCGTCACCACGGACACGGCAACGCAGTGCATGGGCACCGCGACGAGACGCTCGCGCACGCGCGGGATGTCGCCCTTGATGACGTGGCTTGCGATGTTCGTGTCGAGCAAGTAGGTCGTCACGCCGAAGCCTCAGCGAAGGGGTCGCGCAGGTCCTCGCCCTGGTTGCGATCGGCCTGGCCCATGAAGTCGGCCGGAACGTCCGTCGTCGCATCCAGCGCGAACAAGCCTGCCCAGGACGCAGGACGCCGCGAGAGGGTCACGTCGCCCGTCGCCAGATCGCGCCGGATGTAGACCTCCTTCTCGTCGAAGCGGTATTCGAGGGGCAGGCGCACGGCCTGGCTGCGCCCTGTGGTGAAGATTTTGGCTGTCCGTGTCATGGTGATGTCCTCGATGCCGGCAAGCCGGAGCGCCGAAGGCCGACGAGACGCGCATGGAATCGGCCAAGGTGCGCATGGTCTGCATGTGATCCCCTCCGGCAGGCAGGTGGTTGGGTAGGTATGTACCGGAAGATATACCAAGCGCCGGTGGATATCAAGCCATATGTCCGCCGAAATTCACGGCGCCGGGCGCTCGGGAGGGCGCGCCATGGCCGCGCGTGCATCGGGCTTGCCGGCGCCAAGGGCTGCGGCCATCGACGACCGGCCCGCAGTGCCCGACACCCACGGGCCATGGATTTCCACCCCCGCGCGAGCGAAGTCGGCGGCATTGCGCGTGACCACGATGCAACCCTGTTCCAGGGCGGTCGCAGCGATCAGCGATTCGCCCGCAGGCGCGGGCGCAGCGCACGCCCGGCGTTTCAGCGCCGCAAGCGGTCGACGCTGGCGCGCAGTTGATCGGTCCAGGCGCGCCGGTCGCGCCCACCGGCATGCTCGGGCTGGCCGTAGTGCACCATGGCGACGATCGGCGGCGCGCACAGCGTGCGCCAGATCGAGCCCAGCAGGGTTTCGTCGCCGATGTAGCTCGGGGCAAAGCTGATGGCGCCGGTGGCCTGGTCGGCAAAGCGCAGGCCCACGGGCTGGGCCGGTGCCCGGGCGATGACTGCGGCCTGCAACAAATTGGCGTGGAACGCCAGCATCTCGCGGCCGTCGCCGGTGGTGCCTTCGGGGAATACGGCCAGCACCTCGCGCTGCTGCAGCGCCGTTTGCATCGAGCGCACCATGCGCAACGCATCGCGGCGCGCGTTGCGCTCGATGTACAGGGTGCCGGCAGCCGTTGCCAGCCGGCCGATCAGCGGCCAGGCCCGCACGTCGGATTTGGCGACGAAGCGGCAATGGCACGCCGCATGCAGCACCGGGATGTCGAGCCACGAGAGGTGGTTGGCCACCAGCACCACCGGCCCGCCCAGCGGGGGCTGTCCCTCGATCCGCAGGCGGACGCCGGCATGCGCGAGCAGTTGCAGAGACCAGGCCTGCACATGCGCATGTTGCCGCTCCGGCGGCAGGGCGGGAAAGCGCAGCGCCACGATGCACAGCCCCTTGAGCACATGGCCCAGCAGGCGCAGCGCACGCCAGCCGGCGCGCGGATATTTCCAGCCGGCGCGCAGCAGATGCTGCATCGGCCAGACCCTGTCGAACGGCCCCGGCACCCATGATCTGCGCTTGGGCAGGACCATGGCTCAGCGACGCTCGAAAACCACTTGCCCGCCGACCAGCGTCATGCGCACGCGGCCCGGCAGCCGGTCGCCGGAAAATGGCGTGTGCTTGCCCTGGCTGTGCAGGGCTTGGTCCTGCACCGTCCAGACGGCCTGCGGATCGACAATGCACAGATCGCCGACGCCGCCTTCGACGATCCGGCCCAGGCTGTTTTGCCACTGGCCCAGGGCCGCTCCGAGCACGCGCGCAGGCCCGCAGGTCACGCTGGCCAGTGCGCGCACCAAGGGCAGGCCGCTGTCCTGCGACCATTTGAGCGCCAGGCTCAGCAGCAACTCCAGCCCGGTGGCGCCCGGCTCGGCTTGCGCGAAAGGCAGGGTCTTGGCGTCTTCATCGACCGGGTTGTGGTCGGACACCAGCGCGTCTATGGTGCCGTCGGCCAGCGCGCCCCGGAGGGCATCGCGGTCATGCTGCTGGCGCAGCGGGGGGGACAGGCGGGCCCGGCTGTCGAAGAAGCCGATGTCCGCATCGCACAGGTGCAGCGAATTGATGCTCACGTCGGCGCTGACGGCCAGGCCCTCGGCCTTGGCGCTGCGCAGCAGTTGCACCCCGGCGGCACTGCTGATGCGGCACAGGTGCACGCGGGCGCCGGTGGTGGTCTTGAGCAACTCGAAGATGGTGTGCAACGCAATCGTCTCGGCCGCCACCGGCACGCCCGGCAGGCCCAGGCGCGTGGCCAGCGGGCCGCTGGCGGCCACGCCCCGGCCCAGGTGCAGTTCTTGCGGACGCAGCCACAGGCCGTAGCCGAAGGTGGCGGCGTATTGCAGCGCGCGTTGCAGCACCAAGGTGCTGGCCAGCGGCACCTCGGCCTGGCCAAAGCCGACGCAGCCCGATTCGGTCAGCGCGACCATCTCGGTCAGTTCCTCGCCGGCGAGCTTGCGCGTGAGCGCGCCCAGCGGGAACAGGCGCGACTGCCGCAGCTTGCCGGCGCGGAACTTGAGCATTTCGACCAGACCCGGCTCGTCGAGCACCGGGTCGGTGTCGGGCGGGCAGACCAGGCTGGTCACGCCCCCCGCCACGGCGGCGGCCATCTCCGACGCCAGCATGCCGGCGTGCTCATGGCCGGGTTCGCGCAGGCGCGCAGCCAGGTCCACCAGGCCGGGCAGCACGAGGCAGCCATCGGCGTCGAGCACCCGGTCGGGCACGAAGCCCGGCGGCACACGGTTCAGGCCCACGATGCGGCCCGCTGCCAGCGCGATGTCGCAGCCCTGCGCCAAGCCCGCGCCCGGGTCGAGCACCTGGCCATGCCGGATCAGTATCTTCATGATGGGGCACCAATGCGGCCATTGGCGCATGATGCATCTGCGCCGGCGGCCATCTGTTCAATAGCAGGCATGGGTCAATGGCCACAGGCTTCATTGCCGGCGACGATGGACATCACGGCCATGCGCACCGCAATGCCGAAGCCCACCTGCGGCAAGATCACGCTCTGCCGGCCATCGACCACGGCCGAGTCGATCTCCACGCCACGGTTGATGGGCCCCGGGTGCATGACGATGGCGTCGGGCTTGGCCAGTTGCAGTTTCTCGGGCGTGAGGCCGAAGCTCTTGAAATACTCTTGGCTCGAAGACAGCAGCGCGCCGCTCATGCGCTCGTTTTGCAGGCGCAGCATGATGATCACGTCGGCGCCCTCGAGCCCCTCCTGGAGTTGGTGGCACACGCGCACGCCCATCTGCGCCATGTCGGCCGGCACCAGCGTGCGCGGGCCGACTGCGCGCACTTCGGCGCAACCGAGCGTGATCAGGCCATGGATGTCCGAGCGCGCCACGCGCGAGTGCAGCATGTCGCCGACGATGGCCACGGTGAGTTGGCTGAAATCCTTCTTGTAGTGCCGGATGGTGTACAAATCCAGCAAGCCCTGCGTCGGGTGGGCGTGGCGGCCGTCGCCGGCATTGATCACATGCACATGGGGCGCGACATGCCGGGCGATCAGGTACGGCGCGCCCGATTCGCTGTGCCGCACGACGAACAGATCGGCGGCCATGGCCGACAGGTTGGCGATGGTGTCGAGCAGCGATTCGCCCTTGCTGGCCGAACTGCGCGTGATGTCCAGATTGAACACATCGGCCGACAGGCGCTTGGCCGCGATCTCGAAGGTGGTGCGGGTGCGCGTGCTGTTCTCGAAGAACAGGTTGAACACGCTCTTGCCGCGCAGCAGCGGCACCTTCTTGACCTCGCGGTCGTTCACGCTGACGAAATTGGCGGCCGTGTCGAGGATATGCGTGACGATGTCGCGCGGCAGGCCCTCGATGGACAGCAGGTGTATCAGTTCGCCCTGGCCGTTGAGCTGCGGGTTGCGCTGGTGCTGCACGCTCTAGCCCCCTTCGAGCCGCAAGTGAAAGCGGCCGTAGCCGTCGCGTGCCAGCGCCAGCGACTGCGCCGCCGGCAGGCCCACGCGGGCGGCGGCAAAGTCGGCCTGCACCGGCAGTTCGCGACCGCCCCGGTCGACCAGCACGGCCAGGCGCACGCTGGCCGGGCGCCCGTAGTCGAACAGTTCGTTGAGCACGGCCCGGAGGGTGCGGCCGGTGTAGAGCACATCGTCGAGCACCAGCACATCGGCCCCGTTGACATCGAATGGCAGCAAGGTTTGCGCGCCAGCCGACAGGCCGCGCTGGGCAAAGTCATCGCGGTGCAGCACCGAAGACAGCACGCCGGGCGCCCCGGCCAAGCCCAGTTCCTGGTGCAGGCGCTCGGCCAGCCAGGCGCCGCCCGAGGCAATGCCCGCCAGGCGCGTGCCGTCGGTGCGCAGGCCGCGCACACCGCGCAGCAGTTCGCGGTACAGCGCCTCGGCATCGAGCACCAGGCTGCCCGACAGTGCGGAAGGTTCGGCCGTGCTCACCCGAGACTCCGCAAAAACTGCTCCAGGATGATGCAGGCCGCAGCGGCATCGGCATCCTTGGCGCCGCCGGCAATGGCCTCGGTGGTGCTGTAGCGCTCATCGACTTCAAACACCGGCAGGCCGAAGCGGCCGCGCAGTTGGCGCCCGAAGCGCAGCGCCAAGGCGGTGTTCTCGTGGCTTGCGCCATCGGGGTGCAAGGGCACGCCGATCACCAGCGCATCGGGCTGCCACTGCCCGATGCGCTGCGCCACCTGCGCCCAGCGGGCGGCGCCCACGGCCGCGATGGTCGATTGCGGCGTCGCCCGCAGCAACAGGCGGTTGCCGCTGGCCACGCCCACGCGCTTGAGGCCAAAGTCGAAAGCCAGAAAGGTGCGCACATGCGCCGGGACGGGCGCAGGGGCGAGTGCACAGACAGGTGCGGCAGCAGGAATGGCGGGCGCAATGGCAGTCTGAACGGCGGGCTGGGCGGGCAAGCCGGTCATGCGTGCCCCGCCGAGGGCGACAGCATCCAGACCTCCAGGCCCAGCAGCGACAGCGCCCGGTCGTAGCGCTCGGGCGCCGGCGTGTCAAAGATCACCGACAGGTCGGCCGCCACAGTGAGCCAGGCGTTCTCGGCCAGTTCCGACTCCAACTGCCCGCCGCCCCAGGACGAATAGCCGAGCGTGATCAGCACCCGGCGCGGCCCGGCGCCGGTGGACAGGGCTTCGAGCACATCCTTGGAGGTGGTCATCGCCAGCCCGCCCGGGATGACCATGGTCGACGCATAGGCCGATCCGTCGGTCGCGCTGCGGCCCTCGTCGGGCATGGGCTCGTGCAGCACGAAACCCCGCTCGGTCTGCACCGGCCCGCCCTGGAACACCGGCTCGCGGCCCAAGTCTTCGCGCCGCAGCGACAGATCGACCTTGTCGAACAACCCCTTGAGCGTGATGTCGGTGGGCTTGTTGATGATCAGCCCGAGCGCGCCGCGTTCGCTGTGCTCGCACAGGTAAACGACACTGCGCGCGAAAGCGGCATCTTCCAGACCCGGCATCGCGATCAGGAAATGATGCGTCAGATTGATGGACGCTGAGGCGAAAGACATGCGCCGATTTTAGCGGTGAACCCGGCGCCTTCCGGCACGCTTTGTCCGCCCCGACGGCCCCGGGTTACTACCAGCCCGGCCGCCCGGGCACGCACCGCGCGGTGCGGCACAATGCCGCCATGGCCATGCACCCCCGCAGCACATGGCCGGCGGAGAGCCACGATGCACAAGCGCTTCTGCACCCGCGACCATGAACCCGGTTATTGGCGCGAGGCCATCGCCAATGCCTATTTCGACCTCCAGTTGTCCTTTGGCGACGAGCATCGGTTCGACGGGCAGATCGACATCTGGGATCTGGGCACCGTCGAGCTATCGCTGCTGCAATCGAGCGCTCTGGCCTATCGCCGCCTGCGCCAGCATTGCCGTGCGCAAGAGCGCCAGATGCTGGTGACCATGCCGTTCGAGAGCCAGGTCGAATTCACGCAGCTCGGCCGCAGCACCCGCTGTGCGCCGGGCCAGTTTCTGCTCGAATCGAGCGAGGAACCCTATGACTTCGGCCATGGCCAGGACAACGCGATGTGGGTGCTCAAGCTGCCGGTCGCGGCGCTGAAGGCGCGCATCGGGGAGCCGAGCCGTTTTTGCGCGCGCCAGTACGACAGCCTGCAGGGCCTGGGCCGGCTGTTCCATGATTACCTGCAACTGGTCGCGCGCCACTGCCGGGCAGACCATGGCAGCCATGTGCGGTCGCTGATGGCAAGCCAGCTGATCGACCTGTTGGCGCTCAGCCTGCAGCAGCACCCGGATGCGCTGCAGTCCTCGCACTCCGCAGTGCGCGATGCGCACCTGGCGCGCATCGAGGCCCATGTGCACCGGCATCTGTCCGACCCGGCTTTGTCACCACAGAGCATTGCGCAGGCCAGCGGCATTTCGCTGCGCTATCTGCACCAGTTGTTCGAGGACACCGGCCAATCGGTTGCGCAATGGATCCGCGAATTGCGCCTGCAATCGGCCCATGAAGCGCTCAGCCGCGCCAACGGGCAGACCACGGTGGCGCAGATCGCTTATGGCGCGGGTTTTGGCGACCAGGCCCAATTCAGCCATGCGTTTCGCAAGAAGTTCGGCCATGCGCCCAGCGAGATGCTGCGCTCATCACGGCCAGCGCGCAGCGGCAAGTAATCCCCCCCCGGGCCATGCTCATTGCTGCGCGCTGAGCACGTAGCAGCCGCTGGCGTCGAGCCGCGCCTGCCAGCCCGGTTGCAGCACGATCGTCGTGGTCGGCTCCTCGATCACGGCGGGGCCGTCGATGAGGTCGTCGGCGCCAAGCCGCGTGCCGTCGTAGACGGGGGTCTGGAGCGCCGCCGCATCGGCCCCGAAGACCATCGGCCGGTGCGTCCTGATTGCCGCCGACGGCTGTCCGCCCCGGGGCCACTGCGCCAGGCGCAGCGGTTCGGTCTGGCCCAGGACGGTGGTCTCGATATTCACGATCTCGATCAGGCTGTCAGGCTCGTCGTAGGTGAACAGTTGCCGGTGCATTTGGTGGAATGCGGTCTTGATGGCCGCGAGGCTGGCCGCGCCAAGCGCCAGCGTGCCAATGTCCACCGGGCATTCATGGACCTGGCCCACGTAGCGCATGTCGAGGCTGCGCCTGAAGGCGATGCGCTCGCGCGCGATGCCCTCCTGGTGCAGCACGGCCGCGCCCTGGCGCTCGAGCGCGGCAAAGCGCTGCTCCAGCAGCGCGATGTCGGCGCGCTCGTCGAGCCGCATCGGGGCCGAGGCCATGTAGTCGTACTTCACGTCCGACAGTATCTGGCCGAAGGCGCACAGGCCCGAGGCCAGTTTCGGCACCAGCACCGTGCGGATGCCGATCTCGCGCGCCAGCGCGGTGATGTGCAGCGCGGTCGCGCCGCCGGCGCCGATCAGCGCGAAGTCGCGCGGGTCGTAGCCGCGCTCGATCGACACGCGGCGGATGCCGTTGACCATGTTGTTGTTGACGATGCTGAAGATGCCGTATGCGGCTTTCTCCGGCGTGATGCCCAACGGCCCGGCCAGTTGCGCCGCAATCGCCTGGCGCGAGGCCGCAGCATCGATGGCCAGGCGCCCGCCGAGCAGCGCCTGCGGGTTGAGGTAGCCCAGCGCCACATTCGCGTCGGTCACCGTGGGCCGGGTGCCGCCGCGCATGTAGCAGGCCGGCCCCGGGCTTGCGCCAGCCGATTGCGGGCCGACATTGAGCAGGCCCATGCTGTCGATCCAGCCGATCGAGCCACCACCGGCACCCAGCGATTCGACCTGGATCATCGGGGTGCCGATGCGGTAGCGCAAAAAATCGTTGTCCTTGGTGACCTGGGTCTGGCCTTGGTGCGTCAGCGTGATGTCGAACGAGGTGCCGCCCATGTCGACGGTGATGAAATTCGCCAAGCCCAGCGGCTGCGCAATATGCCGGCCCGCCATTGGCGCCGAGGCCGGCCCGGAGTTGATCGCGTTGACGGCGCGCGCGACCATCACGGCCCGCGAGGCCATGCCGCCGTTGGACTGGAAGTAGCGCACCGGCACCCGCAGGCCGCTGTCCTGAAAGAACTTGTCGATGCGCGTCGCATAGGCGCCAAGCACCGGGCCCAGGTAAGCGTTGAGCACGGCGGTCGAAGTGCGCGTGTACTCGCGCATCTGCGGGAACACCTCGATGCCCACCGAGACATAGGCCTCGGGCAACAGCTCGCGCACGATCTGCGCCGCGCGCCGCTCATGTTTATCGTTGGCCACGCTCCACAGGAACGAAACCGCCACCGCCTGCACGCCCTCGCGCCGGAACGACTCGCAGGCATTGCGCACATCCTGCTCATCGAGCGGGGTGTGCACCGTCCCGTCGCTCAGCACACGTTCGCGCACCGGCACGCGCAGATGGCGCTCGACCAGGATCTGCGCCGGCGGATAGGCGTCGTCGTAGCGGTAGCCTTCCTCCTTGTGACCCAGGCGTATCTCCAGCGAATCCTCATGGCCTGCGGTACAGATCAGGCCGGTCTTGACGCCTTGGTGCTGTATCAGCGCGTTCAGCCCGACGGTGGTGCCGTTCACGCACAGTTCGGTCTGGCCCAGGATGTCGGCAATCGGCAGGCCCAGCTTTTGCGCAATCTGCGCCAAGCCTTCGGCGATCGCCCGGGTGCCGTCCTCGGGGGTCGAGGTGGTCTTGAACAGGTGGACATTGCCGCTGCCGTCGGCCAGCACGAAATCAGTGAAAGTGCCGCCTGCATCCACGCCGAGTCGATAGTTCATGCCTTGCTCTCCCGAAAATCAGACGCCGGGCGCCGGGTGACGCGCGCCGGCGCGCCGGCCGGTCCAGCGCTCGACATCGACGATCACGCCGTACTCCTGCTCGGCAGCGGCCAGCGAAACATAGCCGTTGCGCACGTCATGGACGACCTTATCGATCTCGCGCTCCAAGGCCGGGCCCCAACCACCGCCACCGGGGTTCACGGTGGCCAC
>Ga0081606_1000111_pt1 | contig 55974 bp, 43 predicted proteins | sample EareggfetidaYelm_FD_71127 | JGI IMG/M metagenome (GOLD analysis project Ga0081606, IMG submission 71127) | Earthworm egg capsule microbial community from the University of Washington, USA - E. fetida Yelm (SPADES assembly) (version 2) | ecosystem: Host-associated > Annelida > Reproductive system...
CCCCACCCCCCCCACACCCCCCGCCCCCCCACCCCCAGCCCCCCCCCGGCGACCGCGGCCCCCCCCCCACCACCCCCCCACCCCCCCCCCCCCCCCCCCCCCCCCGAAACAAGACGCGACGCTGCGTCCCCATTCGCCAGAAGGTCTGCACGGCGGCCGGTGCCTGCTCCCTCCTCCTCACCGGCTGCCCTGGCCCTGGCGCCCAGGTGCGCCCCGGGCCCGAGCCCATCTCATGTCCCGCCGGTTCGAGGGAGACGCACGAAAAATTTGGCATTTTCGATTGGGGAAGCGTCGCGCTGCAGGGCTACGGGGGGTTCGCGGGAGAAGAGTCCCCGACGATGAAGGAGGGCCACCTCGCAGTGGTGGTCGATGGCGGCTGGAGAAAGATGCCGTCCGGGACCCTGCTCACTGGAACTCTGACGTTTGGGGAGAACCGTTTCTTCGGCCGCTTCACCCAGGCACAGACGCCGGACCGGCAAGTGCACCCCATTTGCGTGCAGATTTACCGACCCATTCCGGCTGTCATGCCCGAAGGTCCGAGATGCCCCGTGGGCGTGGGCGATTGCCCCATGCCCGGCAGCAAGCCGGGGGCTTTCAAGATTTTTCCTCGCTTGGATGTCGAGACAACGGGCCGGTTCAAATAACGCCAACCGTGTGCCCTGCGTTTTCACGGAGGCCCTGGTTCGAACACGGCCCCCGCGCTCACTCTGGAGGTTGATTTCCGTGCTTCCCCCGTCTCCCGGCGCACTCCTGGCGCTGCTCGTCCTCACTGGCGCCGCCGAAGCCACCGAGCCGTCCCGCGTCTCCGAATGCTCGGCAACCTCCCGCGTTGACTTGACAGCCGAGTCCACTGGACTGGCATCTGGCGTGTGTGTCACCCCGGACGAGCCAACGACCTTCGTGTTTGGAGTTCCGCTCCATTCCGAGGCGGTGATATTATCAGACAACCGTTCCATGGGCTTCGCGCAAGGTGATGACTTCGTGACCGTCTATCCCAAGCAGAGCTTCCTGCCAGGAGAGCGGGTCAAGCTGACAGTGCGCTTAGGAAGTGGTTCAGCCCCGGAAAATGCGATCTTCTGGCTGGTGGGGCACCCGGCACGGGGCGCTCGGCGCGTGGAAGTGTTCCGCCACCCACGCCCGGCGGACGCGCTCCAGCGGGAGACAACCGAAGCACGGGTTGAGACGCGCCAATGCCAGGAGGAAAAGGCACGACTGCTGGCCGAGCGCAAGGAGCCAGGTGGTCTTATGGGCGCCGTATGGCTGGAGCGCACCACACCCATTCGATCAAATAACATTCTCCGAACTCCGAAGCAGTACCCCGGCAATACGCTAAGGCCACAAAGCGCCCTCAGCTACAGCCATTTAGAAGGCGTGGCGGTAGGGCTACAACTCCTGAATCCTGGCACCGAGCCCTGGACCATGGCGGGAGCCGTGTTGAAGGACTCGACGGGTGCGGAGGTGGAGCTTTCACCCTGGCAGGAAGCCGCCATTCCTCCCGGCTCCCTTGGCTTCGTCGTGGTAGGCGCCAAGAGGACGCCAAAGCAACTCGATTGCCCCTGCACCCTCAAGCTGTGGGAGGAGGGAGGCCCCCGCACCGTCATCCTCAGGGATGTCATATTCCCAGAAGAGGAGCAAGGCGGCGAGCGCGAGTAGTGCCACCCCACAGCGCAACCTACCCGACATATATTCAGCACCTCACCTGACCCAATCGCTTGACTTGGCTGTCAACCCCTCTCTGTAATCGGCGGATTTGGGCTTCAAACTCGGAGGCTCGCCCGAAGAGGTGAGGCGATGTCCAAGTACTCTGTCGAGACTCGCCCCATGGATACACGGTAGCTCTCGCGGGTGGGAGCACTGGCCCTGGCGGCGTTGATGCGGGTGACAGCATGCGCCACGGGAACTCCCAGAAGTGGAGATCGGAAGACGTACCATGACCGTCCACCCACGGGGCACGACTCGCTCGAAGTCGCGGAGCTGGCGTCGGAGGTAACCCACGACGGGGGACAGGGAGATGCTGTCCTTACGAAGCTGCCCACGGACTTCTGGCCGGTGCAGTTTGGCTTGCGTGCGGACAAGAATTTACAGAGTGGATTATGGTGAAAAACCTCGAGAAGTTCGTTGAGGATTTTGCTTATCACGTACAAGCCCAGAACGAGGAGATTCTCAAGGGAGACGCGAAGACTGGAAACAAGCATGCCAAAAAAGCCCTTACCGCCTTTCTCCAGCTTCGCTCTCATGGAGATACCGGTCGCGACGCGCTCGCGGTGCTGTTCTCACATCCTCGCATGGACGTGCGGGTAATGGCCGCGGTGTTCCTGCTCCGTCATCGGACAGCAGAGGCCAAAGCGGTTTTGGAAGAGGCGGCAAAAGGGCAAGGGTTGGTGCCATTCGGAGCTTCCGAAGCCTTGAAGCGGTGGGAAGAGGGCACTTGGGCCCTGGACCCCGCGGAGGATGCCACGGGGCAGTCAGAAGCAACCCGCCCGGCACCGCCGAGCAATCGAAGCCGACCACGCACGGAGCGCGCCGATCCTGACAGGCGAAGAGGAAGCAAGCGAGACAAACCCAGCGGCTGAGCTTCCACATTGAAAGACCGGAACCACCCGCCGGGGCGTCTGGCTCAGCGCGGCCTCATTCCATCTCGGACGGCCTCGAGCAGCAGGAAGCCCCGGCGCGAGCCCAGTTCCTGGGTGTTGCTCAACGCCAGGACGATTTCTCCCGAGGGAAGTTTCCAATACACGTCCGCGCGGGCGTAGTCGTCGTCCGAAGCCCGGGGAAAGGCCTGGAACTCCGTCCAGGTCTCGCCATCCTCGCTGGAGAGCACGTGCGCGCTGAAATCATCCGGCGCGTAGACATCTCCTCCCGTCTCGCGCGTGGTGCCAATCACATACCCACCTCCGGGCACCTCCAGGATGGAGTAACTCGGCCCGGGCAGTTCCGTCAGGCGGACCATCACATCGTCGCCGCCCACCCGCTGCACCGCGGGCAGGGGCGGTGCGTAGAGGTTGTCCGTGCCAAACAACAGCCCCTTGGGCGTCACCACCGCGTCCACCGCCACTCCCGGCGGCCCCTCCACCACCGGCCGCCAGGTCATGCCCTCGTCCGTGGAGCGCAGCAGGCCGCCCTTCAAGTCCCCCATCATCGCCCACAGCACCCCCTGCGCCGGGTCCGCCACCAGGCCGTGCCCATGGCGGCGGCCCTCGAAGACGTAGCGCACGCGCCAGGTCTCTCCCCCGTCCCGGCTCACCCACAGGTTGATGGGCGACTCCTCCGTGAACGTCTGGTACTCCAGGAAGAAGACCGTGCCGTGCAGTTCCTGGATGTTGTGCGGCTGGAGCATCTTGAAGCGGTCGAGCGGCAGCACCACCTTCCATGTGAGCCCATGGTCCGTGGAGCGCGAGAGCGCATGGCCCCCCGGCGAGAGGACGTTCGCCAGGAGCGTGCCGTCGCGCAGGGACGTCATCTTGAAGAAGCCATGGCCGTCCGGGTGCACCCCCCGCCGCGTCCAGGTGCGCGCGTTGTCCGTGCTCGCGTAGAGCTTGGAGCCGCCCTGCCCCTCCTCCAGCGCGTAGGCCGTCCCCGAGGGGTCCACCGCGAGGATGTCGTGGGTGCTGTCCCGGTACGTCTCCCGGAGCGAGAACGACGCCGTGGACCCCGGAGCGCGCGTCCCCGCGAGCCGTGACGCCGCCGCGTACCCCATCCGGGCCGCCGCCTCCGGCGCCTCCGCGTCCCCCAAGCCACTGGAGAAGTCGATCAACCGCTCCGCGGGCATCTGGGTGCGCAACCACGCGTTCACCGCGTTCCGAGGACCGGGCCTCCGCGAGGAAGCCGGGAGCAAGCCCGCGTAGACGTCACACACCGGGCGCAGCCGCTCGAAGGCGCGGCTCAGCGAGGCCCGCAGGGACTCCTCGGAGGCGCCGTCCACCGCCTCGGCCTCGGGCAGCACCACGCACGCCACCTGCCCGCAGGCGCGCAGCGGCTCCAGGCTCCGCGCGCCATCCTCTCCCTCCTCCAGCCCTCCCAGGTCCAGCACGGGAGTCCCCAGCAGCCGCTCGGCCACCGCGGGCCACGTCTCCCGGAGGTCTCCCGCGCCACTGCCCGCCCGCGTCCCCGCCCCCACCACCGCCACGCACCGGCCCGGCTCCGCCTCCACCTCGATGGCGCTCAGCCCCACCAGCTCCGTCTGGGGCGTGCCGAAGCCCTCGCGCGTCCGCGAGAAGCCGCCCGGGGCCATGGCACCGTGGGGAAAGAGCGCCCGCGCGCTCGTGGCCACGGCCCCCTCCACCTCGAAAGACACGGCGAGCTCCTCGCGGAAGTCCACTGGCAGGAGCACCGGGTCGCTGCGCAGCGACTCCCGGGCCGCGGCGCGCGTGCCCGATGCTCCGGAAAAGGTCAGTGCCAGGGGCGCGGACGCCAGCGCGCCCTTCGTCTCCGCCCGGGCCACGGTGGCCTCGTGCAGCCGCAGGGGCGCGTCTCCCGCGCGGAAGACGAAGCGCAGGCGCGAGCCAGCGCGAGCCACGGGAACGCGGAAGCGGTACGTGGTCCGCCGTGGCAGCGTCAGCGAGCCTCCGAGCGGCTGGTAGAAGGTGGAGCGGAAGGACTTCGTCGAGGGCGTTTCCGGGACCGGGTGCCCCTCGGGAACCTGGCTGGGAGAATCCGGAGACTCGGAGGGCCCATGGGGTGACGTCGGGATGGGCCCTCGCGGTTCGGGCTCTCGGACACCCGCCTTTCCACACCCCAGTATCCAGCAGCCCCACACCACGACCCACGCCCCCCTCCCCCGTGAAGCCCAACCCATGGAGCAGTCCCCCGGCACGCACCACCCATGGTGAATCTGGGACGTGTGTCCGAGGATGCCAACGACAGGCATCTCGCTCCGGGGGCGCACGTCTGGCCGGGCGTTCATCGCGTCGGGGAAAGACAGAGGGCCTGCCTCTGGGGACACCCGCGCCGCGAGTCCCCACGAGGTGCCAATCCTCGGGGGTTTACGCCCGGTCCCGTTTGAAGTACGGGGCGCACATGCCCATTCTCGCCCTCGTCCGACACGGACAGTCCCTGTGGAACCATGAGAACCGCTTCACCGGCTTCGTGGACGTGCCCCTGACCGAGAAGGGCCGCGCCGAGGCCAGACAGGCCGCCGAGTCCCTCAAGGGCCTCACCTTCGACGTGGCCTACACCTCGGCGCTGACCCGCGCCCAGGAGACGCTCGCCATCATCCTGGAGGTGTTTGGCCAGCGCATCCCCACCATCCGCGATGCCTCGCTCAACGAGCGCCACTACGGCGACCTGCAGGGCCTCAACAAGGAGGACGCCGCCAAGCGCTGGGGCGACGAGCAGATCAAGATCTGGCGCCGCTCCTACGACGTGCCGCCCCCCAATGGCGAGTCCCTGGAGATGACGGCCAAGCGCGTGCTGCCCTTCTACGACCGCGCCATCAGCGGCGACCTGCGCCTGGGCAAGAACGTGCTCGTGGTGGCCCACGGCAACTCCAACCGCTCGCTCGTGATGAAGCTGGACAAGCTCAGCGGCGAGCAGGTGGTGGGCCTGGAGCTCGCCACTGGCGTGCCGCTCGTCTACGAGCTGTCCAAGGACGGCGAGGTCCTCAGCAAGCGCACCCACGGGTAGCGCCCGTGCCCCGGCGTCTTCCCCGCGCGAGGGGAAGGCGCCCGGGCCGCGTCAGCCCATCAACGCCAGCAGCCCGAGCAGTCCCAGCACGAGGTAGTACAGGGACTCGCCCGCGATGAGCCCGCCGCCCACCAGCGAGGTCGTGCTCATGTCCTCGGGCAGCGCCTCGCCCTCTCCCGGTGAACCGGCCGCCTGGGGCGCTCCCCGTCCCGACCACGTGTTCCAGAGCGAGGACAGGATGCCGCCCACGCCAAACCAGAGGGACAGGGACAGGTTCACGAAGCCGCCGAAGGACGAGGCGTAGGGGCTCGCGAGCAGCACCGAGTCCAGGGTCCACCCCACCGCGTAGCCCCCGCGCGAGCCATTCACGAAGCGCACATACGCCGCGTTGCGCTTGAGCAGCTTGCGCGCCACCTCGATGGTGAAACCCAGCACGAGGCCGAACACGAGCGCCTTCACCGTGTAATCCGACAAGGTGCCCAGGCCGCGAATGGCGCCCACGACCTTGTACGTCATCGCCGAGCCCCACTGCCCCACGGGCGCATTGGGGTGGTCGAGCTGGTTGATGGCCAGCACCGGATAGGCGCTCATGAAGACGCGCGCCAGCCCCACGCACAGCACCGCGCCCATGACGATGCCCACCACCTGGTAGCGGAACTGGAGCGTGCGGTTCGTGCCCAGGCGCCAGCCCGTGGAGCGGTCCTGCTGCATGTCACAGCCCACCGAGGTGCAGATGAGCAGGATGCTCGAGGCCATCAGCCCCACGAGCGGATTGTCGAGCCCCAACAGCGACATCAGCAGCACCGACACGACGAAGGCGCTGGAGATGGGATTTTGATCCGTGATGCCGTACGCGATGCCGTTGATGAGCACGAAGAGCAAGGACAGCGCCATGCCGAAGAGGATGAAGCCCAGGGGCTGATGGAGCAGTCGCGTGGCCACGGCCACCAACGCCACGCCCCAGAAGACGACCCACGCCACGAGCCTGGGCACGTTCACCTTCTTCCACGCGGGCTCCGCGACGGGCGGCAGCTTCGCCCGGTCGCGCACCCGCTCCACCGCCTGCACCGCCAGCAGGGACAGGTCCACCACCGCCGCGCCCAGGATCATCGCCAGACCCACCAGGAAGCCCACCTTGCGGAAGGGCTCGTCCGGACCCAGCCACCCCCACGCGCGCAGGGTGGGCGTCATGGCCGCGCCCGCGAGGCCTCCCACGATGGCCGGCACGGTGATGCGGCTGCCCACCACCATGCCCGCGCCCACGGACGAGGCGCTCAGATTGGTGCTCGCCAGTTGGGCCACGTGCGAGGTGAGCCCCGCCACCAGCGCACCCGAGGCCGCGCCGCCCCCCAGCTTGGCGATGGAGGCCTTCAGGAGGCGCTTGTCGGTGAGCGCCCGGAGGATGTTCGCCACCGCGTAGCCGGACGGGTAGTCGAGTTGCAGCCGGTCCACGAGCAGCGGCGTGTAGAGCATGCCCAAGCCCACGCCGAACATGCCCACGCACCCCACGAAGAGCATCAGGTGCCAGACGGGCGGCTGCGGCATTCCCAGCCACACCATGGCCTGGATGAGCACCGACATGGCGCACATGGACGCCACCGAGGCGGCCATCGTCTGCATGTAATTGGCGCCGTGCTTGCCCTCGGGGCCATAGCCGTAGGTGACGGCGCTGCCGAGGATGCCCGCCAGCACCTGGCCGCCCACGAAGAAGCCCAGGCTGAAGTTCATGTACGAGGCGGCGATGCCCCCCAGCGGCCCGAGCACGAAGATGGCCACCAGGCTGAGCAGCAGGTGGTACTTCCACGAGCCCGGCGCGGGCAACCAGCCAAAGCGCGAGCCCCCAGGGGGAGGCTTCGCGAGGGAGTCTAGATCCAATGGGGGAAAGACGGGACGGGCCATGAGGGCCGCAAGCTAGCGCACTCCCGCCGCGAAGCCCTTCCTCAGATGCGCGTGAAGGACCAGCTCACCGCGCGCCCTCCCTCGTAGGGCATGACACCGTGGAAGCTCCGGGGGTCCTCGTCGAACACCAGCGGCAGGAAGTGCCGGTCTCCGTCCCACAGCGGCAGGCTCATGATGTCCTTCACCGGCACCCACGACAGCTCGCCTTCCACGTTGCGCTCGTGGGGCGTGCCCTCGAAGCGATCGATGCGGAAGATGAAGCCGAGCCAGTCCTCGCCCTTGGGTCCGAAGCCCGGCCAACTGATGGTGCCGCGCAGCGTGAGGTGCGTGCAGTCGATGCCCGCCTCCTCGCGAATCTCCCGGCGCATGCACGCGACGACGTCCTCGTCTGGATTCATCTTGCCCCCCAGGCCGTTGTACTTGCCCAGGTGCGCGTCGTCCGGGCGCGCGTTGCGGTGGATGAGCAGCACCTTCGAGCCGTCCGGAGACATCACGTAACCCAGGGTGCCAATGATGGGCGTGTAGCGCATTCCCAGCTCTTAACGCCCGGCGCCATCACCGCCAAGAAGCCGATGGGTAGGGTGGAAACAGCCACGCTCAGGTGAAAGCGCTGCACTCCTCGTGAATCAATGCCAAGTCGGCTCCACGTCCTCTGGTGAACAGCTTCATCACATCCCTGTACCAGAGCTGTACCCCTGGTTCGGTTGAGCAGGAACATCTAGTCTCCATTACATGACATCCGTGTTTTCCGTGGAGAGTGCTCCGCCCTCTCTCCAGGATGCGCCGGGCGCTCCGCCCCCCTGGCCACCCCTGCTGATGCTGCACGCCCTGAAGGAAACCCTGAAGGCGGATCCCCTGGCGCCGCTGCTCATGGGCTTCAAGCGCAGCCTCAAGGCCGGAGCGGCGCTGCACGCGGGACTGGAGCACATCGCCCCCGGCCCCATCCGGCAGTTGTCCGGACGCTATGTGCTCTACGCCTGCCTTCAACTCGACACGGTGGTGGACGCGTTGCCCGACTACACCCGGGCGAGCCTGGTGTACGGGTTCGTGCGCGACTGTGTGGAGCACGCGAGCCCTCGCGCCACCCTGTGGAAACGGGTGCTCGCCTGCCGCGAGCTGACCCTGGGCGAGCGGGTGAAAACCTTGCGGGTGTTGCAGAACCTGGACGGGCTCGTGCGCGAGACCGAGGCGCGACTGGACTGCCCCGAGCGGTGGCGCTTCTTCCGCGACACGCTCATGGGCCTCATCTCCGCCGTGGTGGAGGACATGAACCTGGAGGCGCGCGCCCAGGACACCTTGGTATCACTCGCGCCCGAGTACCCCGCCATGGGCCTGTCCGGCCAGGAAGTGCTGTGGCTGCTGCAGGGCCGCCCGCTGGAGGAAATCCTCTCCTATCGCCCCATCCTGGGCCTGGGGGAACAGCTCGCGCGCCTGGAAGACGACGTGCTCGAGGTATGGAAGGCCTTTCAGGAAACGCCGGACGAGACATCCGTGGAGGCCCGCGTGGACCGGCGCAACCTCGTCCTGCGCCACGCGAAGAACCTGGGCTGGACGATGCGCGCGTCCCTGGAGGAAGCCTGCCGCGTGTCGGGCGTCGTCGAGCAGCGGCTAGAGGAAAGGCTCGAGGGCGTGGAGGACAAAACGCTCGCACTCGAGTTGCGGCGGGTGGTGTTTTTCTTCCCCGCCTACGTGGACATGTTGATGGGAAGCCACCGCGTGCCCGCACCGGCACGCGCCTCGCCCCACGAAGCCCCCGCCGTTCGAAACGGCAGGCGGGGTAGGCCCGCATCAGGACGCCAGTGACGCGCCCAGTTGATGCCGCAGCCGCCGCAGGTCTCGCGCCGGCGGCGCTCCGAACAACCGGTGGTACTCGCGGCCGAACTGCGAGGCGCTTTCATAGCCCACTTCCGGCAGCTCGATGTGACCCACCGGGAGGCCGTGACACGTTTGGCCGCGTGGATGTGCTCGTCAACAACGCGGGCGTCATGCCGCTGTCCCCGCTGGAGGCCTTGAAGGTCGACGAGTGGAACCGGATGATCGGCGAGCTGACCCGCTCGCACATCCTCAGTCCCGGTAGCCGCGCGCCTGGAGGTTGAACAGGTGCGCGTAGCGGCCACCGCGCGCCATCAACTCCGCGTGGCTGCCCAACTCCTCCACCTGTCCGCCGTGAAGCACGGCGATGCGGTCCGCCATGCGCACCGTGGAGAAGCGATGGGAAATCACGAGCGCGATGCGGTCCGCCGCCAGCTCCTGGAAGCGCTCGAAGAGGGCGTGCTCGGACTCCGCGTCGATGCTCGCCGTGGGCTCATCCAGGATGAGCACCTCGGCGTCCTCGCGCATGAACGCCCGCGCCACGCCCAGCTTCTGCCATTGGCCTCCACTCAGCTCCAGGCCCTTCTCGAACCAGCCGCCCAGCATCGTGTCGTACTGGTTCGGCAGGGTCTCGATGACCCCGCTCGCCCCACCCTGCTCCGCCGCCCGGACGATGCGCGGCCGGTCCTCCAGTGCATCCACGTGTCCGAGGCCGATGTTCTCCGCCACGTTGAACTGGTAGCGCACGAAGTCCTGGAACACGGCGCCGAAGCGCGAGCGCAAGTCCTCGGGATCCATGTCCTTGAGGTTCACCCCCCCGTAGAAGATGTCGCCCTCCGTGGGCTCGTACAGGCGCAACAGCAGCTTCACGAGCGTGCTCTTGCCCGCGCCGTTCTCGCCCACCAACGCCAGCTTCTCCCCTGGCTCCAGCCGCAAGGACAGGTGGCGCAGCGCCCAGGCGTCCTTGCCGGGATAGCGGAAGGACACGTCGCGCAGCTCGATGGCGTTGTTCCGCGCCCGGGGCACCGTCAGGGCCGGGCGCACGCGGGACGCCTCCTGCCCCGTGGGGATGTCGAAATAGGCGAAGAGGTTGCTCATGAAGAGCGCGCCCTCGTACATGCTGCCCACGCTCGAGAGGATTCCCTGGAAGGACGCCTGCCCCTGCCGGAACACGCCCAGGTAGAGCACCATGTCGCCCACCGTGATGGCGCTCAGCACCGCCCGGCTCGCGACAAAGGCATAACACCCGTAGAACGCCGCGAGCGACACCAGCCCCAATCCCAGTCCCCAGCCCATGCGCCGCGAGGCCAGCGCCCGATCCTCCTGGAAGAACTTCTGGAAGAGCGTGCGGTAGCGGCCGAGCACCAGGTCTCCCAGCCCGAACACCTTCACTTCCTTCACGTGGCTGTCCCGCGTGAGGATCCACTCCAGGTAGTTGAGCTTGCGGCCCTCGGGCGCGCGCCACGAATAGAGCCGGAAGCCCTCCTCCGCCAGCCGCGCCTCGGCGATGAACGCGGGGATGCTCGCGACCACCAGCACCACCACGCTCCAGGGCGACAACGCCACGAGCAGCACCGCGTACGTGGACAGCGTCACCAGGTTGCGCACGATGGAGAACGCGTCCATCACCAGCGCCAGCGGCCGGCTGTTCGCCTCGCGCCGGGCGTTCTGCATCTTGTCGTAGGTGTCCGAGTCCTCGAAGTGCCGCAGTTCCAGTGCCAGGGCCTTGTGCAGAATCCGCTCGTTGAGCAGGTTGCCCAGGTTGGCGCGTCCCAGCTCGCGCACGAGCGTCGACGCACGGTCCACCATGGTCGAGCCCGCCATCAGTCCGAACTCCAGCGCCACCAGTTGGAGCACGTGCCCGAGCGCCCCGGCGCCGTCACCGCCGCTCCTGGCATCCACCACGCCATCGACGATCAGCTTGCCCACCCAGGCGATGGCGGCCGGAAACACGGCGGATAGCAACGTCAGCGCCGCGAGCAGCATGGCGAGCCGGGGACTCGCCGCCCAGAAGAGGCGGAAGGTGCCCGGCAGTTGCCGGAAGAGGCTGCCCGCGTTCTTCAACCGGGCTTTGAGGGAGGGAGGCGGCGTCCGAGGAGTAGGAGGAGACACGTTCCCTGTCTAACCCGCCTCTCCGTCATCCGCCTCATGCCCGCCTGTCCTCCGGCCAGACTGGGGGACTATGATGCCGCGCAACCCCTCTTCTTGGAGTCACCTTCCGATGAAGCGCTTCGTCATCGTCTTCGACAACGAGCCCGCGGCCCCCGCTCCGTGGATCTCCAGCGCCTGCGCCACGTCCAAGCTCCACTTCGTGGACAACGAGGCCATCCTTGATGTGATGTCCAAGAACAAGGAAGCCCAGAAGGTGCTCCTGGGGAGTGGCGGCCCCGCGGACAAGAATCCCAAGGCCGCGCCCTTCTACAAGGAAGCACTCGAGAAGGTCGCCGGGGACAAGACGCGCCTGGGCCTCTACAGCACCAACTGGCTCATCTACCTGGGCCAGGCCGATGGGTGCGTGCTCGACTTCTCCGGGTTGGAGGATCAGCGCGCGCAGGGGCTCGCCCAGGGCATGACCCAGAAGCAGGTGGACGACTACGTCGCCACGTACAGCGCCCAATTGCAGGACAAGGCGCGCAAGGTACTGCCCGCCGAGCGCGTGCTCGTGCTGCCCGTCAAGGAGAGCGCGGCGAAGAAGGCGGACCTCGCCGCCGCGTTCATCAAGAAGCTCGGCTGAGCCCCGGACGGGTTGAAACCCCGTCAACCCCACCCCTCCGCCCGGACGGCGGAGGGGCCAGAGGTGCGCGTCAGGCTCCGACGAGGCTCTGCTGGAATTCGCTCATGTCACCGATCAGGTCCGAGGCTCCCTTGACGACCTTGGCCGTGCCGAGCACCACCTGCAGAGGGCCGGTGATGCTGTTCAAGCCGGGGAACACGCCCGCGACATCCAGACCGAGCTGACCGGCCGCCAGCGCGATGTCCAGCGCGTCCTTGGGCTCGGCCTGGATGGCCTTCCAGAGATCCACGGCGCTGCCCACGGCGCTCACGCCGCTGATGACGTTGCCAATGAAGGGGACCGACTGGAGGCCCGCCCGGGCGGCCATCTTCGCGGACGCCTCGGCGATCTTCGTCTTGAGCTTCTCGGGCAGCGCGTCGACGAACCGGCCGAACATCCGGGTGAGGTTCTCGATGCCCTGGCTGCCGAAGGGCAGCTCCTGGCCGGCGATCTCGAAGTGGTCGCCCTGGGTCAGCAGCGCTCCGCCCGCCTCGGCGATCTCGGCCATCGCGCCGCCAATGTCGCCACGGCCCAGCTTCTCGGCCGCCTCGAACAGGTTGGTCGCCGCGCCCGAGTCCACCACGGCCGCGTTGAGCTCACGGTCCTCGAACAACCGGCCGATGCTGCCGGGAATCTTGGACAGCGAGTTGAGGAAGGCCTTGGCCGCCTCGGGCGCCGTCTGGCAGATGGCCTTGCCCGTGGTGGCGATGCCCGACAGGAAGCCGGGGACGTCGCCGCGCTTGAGCGCGTCGAACGCGTCGCCCAGCGCCTTGCCCACGGTCTCGTTGCCCAGGAGGCTCGCCACGGCGGTGAGCGTGTCCCGAGCCCAGTCCGGCACGCCGAGCTTGTCGGCCAGCGCGCCCACCATGCGGCCGCGCAGCTCCGGCGGGACCTCGCCGAGCGCCTGACCCAGGGTGTGCAGGGCGTCGCCCGGCTTGCCCTCGGCGATCTGTCCGCCGGCCTTCAACACGTCGAAGACGGCGCCGCCCAGGGCCGCGATGTCCGCGCCGCTCTGGATGCCGAACGGGCGCAGCTTCTCCATGAAGCCCGCGTTCTGGGCAAGCGCGTTGCCCGCCGCCTCGCGCAGCTTCTCGTTGCCCAGGATCTCCTTGGCGCCCTGGATGAACTCGCCGCCCATCATCTTGGTGAAGGAGGCGTGCAGATCCTTGTTCGTCACGAGCTCGTGGACGAAGGCCGGATCGGTGAGCATCGAGCGGATGATCCCCGAGTCGGCGTCGTTCGGCAGCTTCGAGGCCGTCGTGGTGATGGCCTTCTCGATGAGGGCCGGAGGAATCTTGCCCGCGGCGTCCCGGAGGCTCGAGAGCGCCGTCCGGAAGTCACCCTCGCCCAGGGCCTGACCCGCGCGCAGCAGGTCCGGCAGCGCCTGGCCCGCCTGGAGGAGATCCGACGGGGAGATGCCCAGCTCGGAGATGCTGTTGCGCAGGCCCTCGGGCAGCATGCCGACGACCTTCTGGCCGATCTTGTCGAGCAGCTGCGGCGCCGCCTCGGCCGCCTTGCCCAGCGCGGCGATGCCCTCGGGGGTCTTCCCGTCGGCGAAGGCCTGGACCGCGTCGAACAGGTGCGGAGCCGCCGCGCCCGCCTCGACCAGGTCCTGCGGCGACAGGCCCACCTTGTTCAGCAGCTCCTTGACGGCCGGATCATTGCCCACCGCCGTGAGCGCCGCGTCGCGCGCCGAGTCGTTGCCCAGCAGTCCGCGCAGGCCCTCCATGCGCGTGTCCGGGTTGAAGAGCTTGCCCACCTGGTCGTGCAGGCCGCGGTTCGTCACCACTTCCTTGAGGAAGTTGTCGTTGGTGAGCAGCGACTTCAGCGTGCCCAGCTCGTTGGGCAGTTGCTGCGCGAGGCCCTTCAACGCCTGCTGGGTCAGGTCCGGCGCCGCGATGGCCGCTTCCTTCAGGCTGTTGAACGCCTCGCCCCACTGGCCCTTGCTCGCCGCGTCCGCCGCCGAGAACAGGTGCGGCAGCGCCGGTCCCGCCGAGCGCAGCTGCTCCTCGGTGATTCCCAGCTTCGCGATCTGGTCCTTCACGCTCTGCGGCAGCGCGTCGACCACCTTGTTGCCAATCTTCGCCGCCAGACCCGGGGCCGACTCCACCGCGCCCTGGATGGCCTCCAGCCCGCCCTTCACGTCGCCAGCCTTGATCTTCTCGAAGGCCTCCAACAGCTTGGGCGCCGCCGCGCCGGCCTCCACCAAGTCCTGAGGCGTCAGGCCCACGCGCTCCAGCTGCGCCTTCACCGTCGGATCATTGCCGACGGCCTTGAGCGCCGCGTCGCGCGCCGAGCCGTTCTCCAACAGTCCGCGCAGGCCCTCCAGGCGCGTATCCGCGTTGAAGAGCTTGCCCACCTGGTCGTGCAGGTCGCGGTTGTTCACCACTTCCTTGAGGAAGGCATCGTCGGTGAGCAGCGTCTTCACCGCGCCCAGCTCGTTGGGCAGTTGCTGCGCGAGACCCTTCAGCGCCTGCTGGGTCAGGTCCGGCGCCGCGATGGCCGCTTCCTTCAGGCTGTTGAACGCCTCGCCCCACTGGCCCTTGCTCGCCGCGTCCGCCGCCGAGAACAGGTGCGGCAGCGCCGGTCCCGCCGAGCGCAGCTGCTCCTCGGTGATTCCCAGCTTCGCGATCTGGTCCTTCACGCTCTGCGGCAGCGCGTCGACCACCTTGTTGCCAATCTTCGCCGCCAGACCCGGGGCCGACTCCACCGCGCCCTGGATGGCCTCCAGCCCGCCCTTCACGTCGCCAGCCTTGATCTTCTCGAAGGCCTCCAACAGCTTGGGCGCCGCCGCGCCGGCCTCCACCAAGTCCTGAGGCGTCAGGCCCACGCGCTCCAGCTGCGCCTTCACCGTCGGATCATTGCCGACGGCCTTGAGCGCCGCGTCGCGCGCCGAGCCGTTCTCCAACAGTCCGCGCAGGCCCTCCAGGCGCGTATCCGCGTTGAAGAGCTTGCCCACCTGGTCGTGCAGGTCGCGGTTGTTCACCACTTCCTTGAGGAAGGCATCGTCGGTGAGCAGCGTCTTCACCGCGCCCAGCTCGTTGGGCAGTTGCTGCGCGAGACCCTTCAGCGCCTGCTGGGTCAGGTCCGGCGCCGCGATGGCCGCTTCCTTCAGGCTGTTGAACGCCTCGCCCCACTGGCCCTTGCTCGCCGCGTCCGCCGCCGAATACAGGTGCGGCAGCGCCGGTCCCGCCGAGCGCAGCTGCTCCTCGGTGATTCCCAGCTTGGCGATCTGGTCCTTCACGCTCTGCGGCAGCGCGTTGACGATCTTCTCGCCCACCTTCGCCGCCAGCTCCGGGGCCGCCTCCACCGCGCCCTGGATGGCCTCCAGCCCGCCCTTCACGTCGCCGGCCTTGATCTTCTCGATCGCGTCCAGCACATGGGGCGCCGCAGCCCCCACGTCCACCAGATCCTGAGGCGTCAGGCCCACGCGCTCCAGCTGCGCCTTCACCGTCGGATCATTGCCGAGCGCGCCCAGCACCGCGTTGCGCGCCGAGTCGTTGGAGACCAGCTCGCGCAGGGCCGTCGTGTCGGCCGGGTTCTGGATGAGCTTGCCGAGCGACGCGTGCAGATCGCTGTTGGTGACCAGTTCCTTCACCACGGCGTCGTTGGTCAGCAGCGTCCGGGCCGGACCGGCGGGCAGGTTCTGCGCCAGCCCCTTGATGGCCTTCTGAGCCACCTCGGGCGAGGCGAACGCCGCGCTGCGCAGGTGCTCGAGCGCGTCCTGGGGACGGCCCTGCGTCACCGACTCCGCCGCCCGCTGCAGGTGGGGCAGCGCCGCCGAGCCCGCCTTCTGCAGGTCCTCGGCAGTCAGGCCCAGCTTGTCCAGGACGTTGCGGTTCTGATCGGCCGTGGGCGCCGGGGTCTGCGCCGTCGCGGTGGTGGAGCCCAGGCGCGCCTGCTGCTGGCTGCGCTGCGCCGACGAGGGCGCCGCGCCCCGGTCGAAGCCGTCCGCCGTCCCCTGGGGCTTCACCTGATTGCGCACCGGGGTGGCCGGGGTGCCCGCCGCCGTGTTCTGCCGAGTCGGACCCACCGCCGGCTTGGGCTCGGGCTGCCGCTGGATTTGGGGCTTGGAACCACCGGTCTTGTCGATCGCCATGATGCAACCTCGGGAAGGGACGGGAGCGCCCAAGGACGGGGCTCGGGAAAAATGACGGCGAACTGCTTGTGAATCCGATTATCGGGAATTGAGGATCTGGAGTTGCGTGCCAGGCGATCAGTGCTTGTTGTCGAAGGCGATGCCCTTGTTGACCTGCTCGATGGCCTTCTCCGTCAGCTCGATGGCCTGCTTGCGGTGGCCGCCCTTGTCGGACGTGGCCGTCTTGAGCGCGGCGAGCGCGTAGCGCAGGTGGACCAGCGCCTCGCTCATCTTGGGCTGCCCCTCGGCGAGAGCGTGCTGGGAGAAGCCTCCAAGGACGAAGGCAATGGCGGCGACGATGGCGGTGCGGCGCATGGGAGGCTCCTGGGTGTGGAGGGGGGAAAACCGCCCCGCATCATGCCCCATGTAGGAACTTCAGTGTTCCAGCCCGCCCCTCCCACTTCGGCGCAGATCTCCGCTCACCGGCCAACGAGGGACGAGGCACTTGGGACGTCCGGAGGACAACAGGGCCGACCGCGGGGAGGGACAATGCCCGGCAAAGCCCTTGCAGAAGCAGGCAGCACACTGGAGGGGTGTGCCATGCGTGGTGTGATTACCGGACGTGAGGTGATGGAGAACCTCGGTCTCATCTACCGAGAGTTCGGAGCGTCCTGCCTCCTGCGCTGTCTGTGGGTGCTGGCACGGGGCCGCAGCACCACCTTCCTCGAGGTGGCGTGCCAGCCGGAACCCAAGACGGAGCGCTTCTCCTAGGACTCGTCTTCGGGTTTCGACGACGGCGGAGAGCCTCCCGCGTTCTTCTGCACGTACGAGACCTGAGGGCTCGAGTTGCCCTGGCCCCGGCGCTCCATGGGACGCCCCCGAGGTGCCTGGGACACCGGCGGCTCCGAGGACCTCGGACCCTGCTCACCCCCCTGACGTGGAACGTCCCGGCCCCCTCGCGGAGGAGGACGATCGCCCCGGGGAGGACGTTGATCCCTGAAACCTCTCGGTCCGCCCGGCCTCGACTCGCGGGGAGGCGCCTGCTTTTCCCGGGGCGGTCTCGGCTCGCGAGGCCCCTGCCGGGGCTGCTGCCGGGGCGGCGGCGGCTGGGGCGGCGGCGGCTGGGGCGGCGGCGGCTGGGGCGGCGGCTGGGAGCGGGCATCCGCCCGTGCCTCGCCACGCCCCGGACGCGAGCCCTGGCCCTGGACTTCGCCTTCCCCACGGCGGGGAGGACGATCGCCCGGGGGACGATTGCCCGGGGGCCGATTGCCCGGGGGCCGGCCTCCGGGTGGGAAGGGGCCTCCTGGCGGGCGCGGTCCCCGGTTGTCGCCTCCACCCCGGGGGGGGCCTCCAGAGGAGCGGCGCTCCCGCGAGGCCTCGCCCTGGAAGCGGCCCGTGGGCACGAAGTCCGGGGTCAGCTCGCGCTTCACGTAGGCGCGCCAGATCTCCAGGGCGTCCCCGGAGCGCACGCGCAGGCTCGGGTCCACCAACTCGAAGTAGCGGCGCAGGTTCTCCACGTCGCGCGTGAAGAAGAACTCCGCCTGGCTGTTGGCCGCCGCGTCCACCACCTGAGGCAGGTCGATGATGGTGGCGCCCCGGTTGCCCAGGAGGATGTTGAACGCGGACAGGTCGCCGTGGATGAGATCGCAGCACAGCATCCGGATGGCCTGGTTGCGCAGGTCGAAGTAGAGCGCCGAGGCCTCCTCCGCCGTGAGCTGTGCTTCCTCCAGACGCGGCGCCGGGTGCCCTTCCAGGTCCAGCACCAGCTCCATGAGGAGCACGCCCTCGTAGAATATCACCGGACGGGGCACGCACACGCCCGCGGCGTGCAGCTTGAACAGCGCCTCCACCTCGGCGGTCTTCCAGGCATCCTCCGCCGCCGCGACACCGAAGCGGCTGCCCTTCGCGATGGCGCGCGCCGTCCGGCTGTTGCGCACCTGGCGCCCTTCACGGTAGCCCGAGTTATTGCGGAAATTGCGGTGCTCGCGCTCCTTGTAGATCTTGGCCGCGACAATCTCGCCGCCATGACGCACAAGGTACACGTCCGCCTCCTTGCCACTCTTGAGGCGGCCCACGACTTCGTCAATCACACCATCGGTCAGCAGGACTTGGAGCGCTTCGTTCATTCGTTTTCGTGTCGAAGGTCACCAAGTTCTATCACGCCTTTCCGGGAGTCTCAGCCCACTCGTGCACGACGTATTTCGCCTGCCTGCCCGAGAGGCCCGCTCCAGGGCCGGGGACGGCCACCGCCCCCCCTTGCCCCCTGCCCGTGGGGGGGTGCCCCCGGCCGGGACCCCGGGATGTGGTCCCGCCTGCGCCCCCTTCGCACCCCGTTCAGCAGTCAGCGTTCAGCACCGGGCCCGGAGGAGAACATGGAATGGTGGGAGCGAATGGGCCACGATGGGCGGACACCGTGACCCCCGCCCGGTTCTTCAGCATCGATGATGCGTTCTGGCCGCTCCTCGTCATCCGCACGCACGGCTCCCCCACGGACGCGCAATACCAGGACTACCTCGACACGATGACGCGCTACCTGCGGCGAGGCGAGGCCTACACCTCCATCATCGATTTGAGCCATGCGGGCGTGTCCACGCCCGAGCAGCGTCGGCTCCTGGCCGAGTGGTGCAGGGAGAACGACGGCCTGCTGCGCGAGCGGCTGCTGGGAACGGCCTTCGTCGTGGCCTCGGCCTTCCAGCGGCTGCTGGTGAACGTCGTCTTCCACCTCAAACCGCCAACCCAGCCGCACCTCGTCGTGTCCCGGCGGGAGCTGGCGTTCCCCTGGGCCGCCGACCGGCTCGAAGCCGCGGGCCTCGCGGGGCCTGCGGCACGGGTGCGGAGGCATCCCGCCCTGCGCCCGGCCGCCAGCACCGGCTAGCGGCCCTCCAGGGTCGAGGGGCGCCGTTCAGCCCGCGCGCGCATGGGGCGTGGGCGGCGCCTGGTCGAGCGACGGGACATACGGCCAGAGCGGCAGGGGCCCCTTGCCCGCTTCCCGGGACAGGTAGTCCGCGGCGATGTTGGCGCTCTCCATGATGGTGAGCAACCCACTGCCCGGATGCGTGCCGCCCCCCACCCAGTACAGGCCCTCGACGCTGGGGCTCTTCACGTGGGGACGCATGGGCCCCAATTGCATCCAGGTATGGGAGAGGTTGAACACCGCCCCCCGGAAGACATTGAAGTCATCCCGCCACGTCTCCGCCGTGAAGTAGCGCTCGGCCCGGATGTGCTCGCGTACCCCCTTGAGCCCCACCTTTTCCAACAGGGAGGGGATGCGCTCGCGCAAGGTGCGCTCGGTGGCGGCCCAATCCACGTCCCGGGACGTATTGGGGGTGGGGATCAGGACATACAACGTGGAGTGGCCCTGGGGCGCGCCGCTCTTGTCCGTCACGCACGGGTTGCAGACGTAGAAGGGCGGATCCTCCACGTCCATCGTGCGATCCTCCAGCGCCTCGGCATCCGTGCGCCGCGCGCTGTCCGACAGGTAGATGAGGTGGTGGGGCAGGTCGTCCCAGACGCGGTCCACGCCGTAGTAGGCCATGAAGGTGCTGCACGAGTACTTCGCGCGCCCGAGCGCCGCGTCCGTCAACCGCGTGCCGGCGCGCGCCTCCGCGGAAACCAGACTCCGTGCCGCGTAGGGCAGGTCCGCGTTGACCACCACCGCGTCCGCCTCCAGCCGCTCCCCCCCCGCCAGACGCACGCCCACCGCCCGGCCGTACTCCACCAGCACCTGCTCCACCGGAGAGCCCAAGCGGAAGGTGGCGCCCAGGTCCTCCGCGCACTGCATCATCCCGCGCGCGAGCTCCCGGAAGCCGCCCTCCACGTGCCACACCCCGAAGGCGAGCTCCAGATAGGGAACGACGCCGAACACCGAGGAGCAACTGGTGGGGTGCAGCCCCAGGTACTTGGACGGATAGGCGAGCGCGTAGGTGATGCGGTCGTCGTGGAAGAAGCCATCCAGGTGCGCGTAGAGCGTCTGCCAGGGCTTGAAGCGCAGCGTGGGAAACAGCCGCCAGGGCGCGTAGTAGCCGAGGCTGTCCGCCGGCGTCGCCATGAACTTCTCGTACGCGAGCGGGTACTTCTCCCGGCCCTCCGCCAGCCAGCGGCGCAGCGCGGGCGCCTTGTCCGGACCGAACCTGGACACCTCGCGCTCCATGCGCTCCACGTCCCGCGTGGTGTCCAGGTGCGTGCCGTCCCAGAAATGCACCCGGGTGTTGGTGTCCAGCGGCACGAGCTTCACGTAGTCCGCGATGCGCTTGCCCGCGCGCGTGAAGAGGCTCTCGAGCACCCCGGGGAGTTGCAGGATGGAGGGCCCCGTGTCCACGGCGTACTCGCCCGCGTCGCCCAGGGTGAGCCCCTTCATGCGCCCCCCGGGCACCGCGTCCTTCTCCACCACCGTGACCTTCAACCCCAAACCCGCCAGGTTGATGGCCGCCGACAGACCTCCAGGACCCGCGCCCACGACGATGACGTGACGAACCATGACGCTCCAGCTTGCCTGGAAAGCACGGGCGATCCAGCCCCGCGCTCAGGCGGGCACCCGCGCCTGCCTTCCATCTGACACCCACGCCTTCGCGCACGCCGGCGAGGGCACCCCATTCAGCATGCGCTCGCCTCGCATCCCCCCCCACCTGCCGCCATCTTCCGTGGGTTGACGCGTTGGACCCACGGCTGGTAAGCGACTACTTAACGCACCCGCCAGGAGGATTCCCCCCATGCACGACACCCTGACTCTCAGTGCGGTCGGCCTGCTCATCGTCCAGTTCATCGTCATCATTGGCCTGTCCCGCTTCCTGGGACGGGGAATGCGGTGGATGGGCCAGCCCCTGGTCATCGCCGAGGTGCTCGCGGGCATCCTCCTGGGCCCGTCGCTGCTCGGGTGGATTTCACCCGGAGCGATGGAGACGCTCTTCCCCGCGGGCTCGATGCCCGTGCTCAAGATGCTCAGCCAGGTAGGGCTCATCCTCTTCATGTTCCTCATCGGACTGGAGTTGGATCCCAAGCTGCTCAAGGGCCGGGGACACGCCTCGGTGGTCATCAGCCACACGAGCATCGTGGTGCCCTTCGCGCTGGGGGCCGGGGCGGCCTACTGGTTCTACCCGCGCCTGAGCGACCCGTCGGTGCCCTTCTCCTCGTTCGTGCTCTTCATGGGCGTGGCGATGAGCATCACGGCGTTTCCGGTGCTCGCGCGCATCCTCACCGAGCGGCGGCTGATGCAGTCCAAGGTGGGCGCGCTGGCCATCACCTGCGCGGCGGTGGATGACGTGACGGCGTGGTGCCTGCTCGCGTTCGTGGTGTCCATCGTGCGCGCCACGGGTCCCACCCAGGCGGCCATGACCACGCTCATCGCCCTGGGCTACATCGCCTTCATGCTCGGGGTTCTCCGGCCCTTCCTCGCCCGGTTGGGCGCGCGCGTGGCCAGCCGAGAGGGGCTCAACCAGAACGTGATGGCGCTCACGCTGCTCTTGCTGCTCGCCTCGGCGCTCGCCACGGAGCTCATCGGCATCCACGCGCTCTTCGGCGCCTTCCTCTTCGGCGCCATCATCCCCAAGGAGGGCGGACTGGCCGAGGGGCTGGCGGAGAAGCTGGAGGACGTGGCGGTGGTGCTGCTGCTGCCGCTCTTCTTCGCCTTCAGCGGCCTGCGCACCCAGGTGGGGCTGCTCAACAGCACGGAGAACTGGGCCATGTGTGGCCTCATCATCCTGCTGGCGTGCCTGGGCAAGTTCGGTGGCAGCGCGGTGGCGGCGCGCCTGACGGGCTCGCGCTGGCGCGAGGCGGGCGCCATCGGCATCCTGATGAACACGCGCGGGTTGATGGAGCTCATCGTCCTCAACCTGGGCCTGGACCTGGGCGTCATCTCGCCCACGCTCTTCACCATGATGGTGGTGATGGCGCTCGTCACCACGTTCCTCACCACGCCGCTGCTGCGCGTCATCTACCCGCCCGAGGAACTGGCGCTGGAGCGCGCCGTGCCCATGGTGACCCCCATGGCGGATGCCCCCGAGCCCTTCCGGCTGCTCATGTGCGTGTCCCATGGGCAGGCGGGCGCGGGCATGGTGACGCTCGGCCGGGCGCTCACCGCCGGCCCCCAGTCTCCGGCGGAGCTCTATGCCCTGCACCTGGTTGCTCCGTCGGATCGCGCCTCCTTCCTCCTGCGCCACACCCCTGATTCCCAGGGCACGCCGCCCGAGGACGATCCGCAGAGCCCCATGGCCCACCTGCTCACCCGGGCGCGCAAGGCGGGACTGGACGTGCGCCCCCTGTCCTTCGTGTCCGCCGAGCCAGGGCTGGACATCTGCCGCACCGCCGAGGCCAAACAGGCGGACCTCATCGTGCTCGGCTGGCACAAGCCTCTCTTCGGCCAGACGGTGCTCGGGGGCACCGTGCACGAGGTGATGCGGGAGGCGGACAGCGACGTGGCGGTGCTGGTGGACCGGGGCCTGGAGACGGTGCGCCGGGTGCTGGTGCCCTTCAATGGCAGCCGGCATGACCGGGCGGCGCTGGGACTCGCGCGGCGCCTGCGCACGTGCGCGGGCGTGGAGGTGACGGTGCTGCACGTGACGTCGCCCTCGCTGCCCCACGGCCGCCCCACCTCGCTCACCCTCGTGCAGGAGCTCTTCCCCGAATCCTCCGGCGGCGTGCACTTCAAGGTCGTGGCTCACGCCTCGCCCGAGGACGCCGTGCTCGCCGAGGCCGCGGACGGGTATGACCTGGTGGTGGTGGGCGTGGGCGCGGAGTGGGGCCTGGAGGGCCACCTCTTCGGCCTGCACCGCGAGCGCATCGTGAGCGACTCGAAGCTGTCCCTGCTCGTCGTCCGCCAGCCCCGGCCCGCCGAGGAGCCCGCGCACGCCGAGGAACGCGAGGAAACATCCCCCCCCTTGCGCCAGGCGAACGGAACCCCCTCCTGACGCTCCCTCCAGAGCACTGACACGGGCGACACCATGCACCTGGGAGCCACCCTCCGGCTGTTGCGAGTGGACGCGGGCCTGAGCCTGCGCGACCTGGCGCGCCGCATCGGCGTGTCCAGCGCCTACCTGAGCCGGGTGGAGAACGGCCTGGACGCCGTGCCCACCCCCGAGCGGCTCTCCGCGATCGCGCGCGAGCTGGACGTGCCCGCCCCGCTGCTCATGGACGTGGCGCACCGGCTCAGCCCCTTCGTGGCCCACTACCTGGAGGAGGTGCCCGGCGCGAGCGCGCTCCTGCTGGACCTGGCGCGCAGGCGGCTCACCGCGGAGCAGCTCTCGCGCGTGCGCGCCTTCCTCGACGCCGAGTTCCCCGTGCGCGCGGCGTGGCCGGACACCCCCGTGCCAGGGCTCGCCCCGGTGCTCGCTCCGAGCCGCATGGTGCTGCGCATGACGTGCGGCGCGCTCGAGGATGCCCTGGACGTGGCGGCCGGACGGCTCGCGGCGGACCTGCCCGGGGTGAGCGCGTCCCGGCTCGTGGCGGAGCTGCGGCGGCGCGAGGCCGAGTCCTCCAATGCCGTGGGCAATGGCGTGGCCGTGCCCCATGCCTTCGTGGCGAACACCCCGCCCCTCGCGGCCCTGGTGACGCTCGCGCGGCCCCTCCAGGTGGAGACACCGGACGACGTGCCCTTGCGGATGCTGGTGGTGCTCGTGGGCGGAGAGCGCGGGCCCACCTGGCTGTCGCGGCTCGCGCACGTGGCGCGTCTGGCGAGCCATGGTCTGGCCGAGCGGCTCGCCGACGTGGAGCAGGCCTCCCAGGTGCACGAGCGGCTGGCGGAGCTGGAGTCCCTGCGCTGAGCGCTAATGCAGGCAGTGCGCCTCGATGACGTCGATCAACGCGTCGAGGTGGAAGGGTTTGCGGAGGATGGCCTGGATTCCCGCGACGGGGTGGTGCACGCCGCCCACCGACAGCAGGACGATGGGCACCACCCGCAGCGCGCGACTCTCCCGGATGTAGTGGATGAAGCCCTCGCGGTCCTCGTCCTCCAGCATTTCGTCCAACAGGATGAGCCCCGGCCGCTCCATCCACCCCAGGGCGCGCAAGGCCCTGCTCGTGCTCGGCGCCGGGACGGAGGTGTACCCCTCATGTTCCAGGGCGGCGTGGATGACCGTGCGGACATCCGGGTGCTGTTCCACCACCAAGATGGGACTGGAGCATGGGTGCATGGGCACCTCTTTCGTTGGGTGATGCGCCTCCAAGACAAACTAACGACCCTCGCCGAGGGTTCAATGGGTTGGAAGACCGAAAGACCCGCACTCCACGGGTAAAAATCCCACGTCCCTGTTTGCCGGAATGAGCCGGGGCGCTTCCCGAGTCTCGCAGTGGGCCGCCACGGTGGCGTAGAGCATGTCGAGGTTGAACGGCTTGCGCAGCACCGCCCTCACCTCCGGCCCCGGGGGCTCGTCATCATGGGCGGAGAGCAGCACCACGGGCACGTCATCCTCCTGGAGACGCCGCAGCAGTCGCGCTCGCTCGGCCTCCTCCAGCCCCCCGTCCAGCAACACGAGTCCGGTCCGTCCCATCCCCGCCAGCCGCTTCAAGGCCTCCCACACGTTCCGTGCGGCCGCCACCTGGTACCCCTCGAACTCCAGGGCGTTGAGCATCGCCGCCAGGACGTCGGGGTCTGCTTCGACCAGTAGGAGGGGAAGGGTGTTGGAGGGCATGCGCAAGGACCTGGAGAGCAAGCTAGGGCGCGACGGGTGGCGGGCAAGAGCGGGTGTTGAGCAGTGGACGCTCGGATTCCGGCGCGCGCACGATGCCCGGCGCAGCCCTATCCTGATGGACGCGAAGCGAGACGGGCGTTGCCTATGAGCCAGCCGCCATCGATACCGTCTGGAGCCCTGCCCGACCCCGAGGAAGAGGACGGAGGAGAAGTCGATTTCCAAGCTGCCTGGAGGCGTGAGCGGGCCGCACGACTGCGCGCCGAGGAGGCGCTCGCCCGCGAGCGGGCCGCCGCCCTCAAGCCCCCCGAGGAGATCGATCCCCGCACCCTGGCCCTCGACGCGCTGCGCACCGGCACCTGGCGGTGGGACATCGCCACGGGGCGCATCACCCGGGACGCCCGGCTCCAGGCCCTGCTGGGACTCGACCCTTCGCGGGACGCCCAGGGGGGCGTCGACTGGCACCAGTTCGTGCACCCCGCGGATCAGGATCTCCTGCGAACCACCCTGGACCGGGCATCCCGGGAGGGCAGCTACGAGCTGGACTACCGCATCCTGCGTCCCGACGGGCAGGTGCGCTGGGTTCGGGATCGAGGCGCGGTGCTAGCGGGCGAGGACGAGGCGCCCCGCTACTTCATCGGCCTGACCACGGACATCACCGAGATGGCCCAGAGCCAGGAGGAGCGCGAGCGCTTCTTCCGCCTGGCCCCGGACATGTTCTGCGTGGCGGGCATGGATGGCTACTTCCGGCGCATCAACGCCGCCTTCTCCCGCACGCTCGGCTGGAGCCAGGAGGAATTGCTCGACCGGCCCTTCTTCGACCTCGTGCACCCCGAGGATCGCGAGGCCACGTACGCCGAGGTCGCCAAGCTCGCCCGGGGCGTGCCCACGCTGCGCTTCGAGAACCGCTACCGCTGCAAGGACGGCGGCTACAAGTGGTTGTCCTGGGCCACCAGCCCCCTGCCCGCGCTGGGGTTGCTCTACGCGGCCGCGCGCGACATCACCGAGCACAAGCGGTTGGAGGAGCAGGCGCGCGTCCGCGCCGACTTCGAGCAGAAGCTCATCGGCATCGTCTCGCACGATCTGCGCAACCCCCTGAGCGTCATCCACCTCGGGGCCACCCACCTGCTGCGGCGCGGGGACCTGGATCCAAAGGTGCTCGAGATCGTGACCCGCATCGCGACGAGCACCCAGCGCTGCACCCGGCTGGTGCGGGATCTGCTCGACTTCACCCAGGCGCGCCTGGGGATGGGCATCCCCATCACCCGGCGGGCGTTCGATCTGGAAGGGCTGGTGCGCCAGGGCGTGGAGGAGGTGGGCGCGAGCGCGCCCGGGCGCGAGTTCCGCCTGAGCGCCGAGGGAGACCTCCGGGGAGAGTGGGACCCCGACCGGCTCGCCCAGGTGGTCGCCAATCTGCTGTCCAACGCGGCGAAGTACAGCCCCACGGGCACGCCCATCGACGTCACCCTCCGGGGCGAGCAGACCCAGGTGATGCTCGAGGTGCACAACCAGGGAGACCCCATCCCGGAGCGCATCCAGGCCCGCCTCTTCGAACCCATGCAACGGGGAGACCCCGGCTCCAATAACGCCAGCCGCAGCGTGGGGCTCGGACTGTACATCGTCAAACACCTCGTCGAGGCGCATGGAGGCTCGGTCTCGGCGTGCTCCGTCGAAGGAGGGGGCACGCGCTTCACGGTGTGGCTGCCACGCGCCCTCCCGCCCGCCTCCTCTCCTGAACCGTTGAGATAGGCAGGCAGCCACCGGGCTGCATAGGATGGAGGGCCGATGGTGACACCGAGCCCCCGCGAGGTCCTTCTCTTCACGTTGGAAGAGCAACGCTATGCGTTGCCCGTGGAGGACGTGCGCGAGCTGGTCCGGGCCGTGCGCCTCACGCCCCTGCCCCAGGCCCCGGACGTGGTGGAGGGGTTGTTCAACCTGCGCGGCGAGCTCATCCCCGTGCTCGACATGCGCCGACGCTTCCGGCTGCCCGCCCGGCGGTTGCTGTCCTCGGACCACTTCATCATCGCCCAGGCCGGAGCGCGCCCGGTGGCGCTCCGGGTGGACCGGGCCGAGGGGCTGCTGCCCCTGGAAGCGGACATGCTGGACGCCACGCCCCGGGGCCTGCCTGGGGTGGACTACGTGGCCGGCGCCATCAAACTGCCCGATGGGCTCGTGCTGCTGCACGACCTGCGCACCTTCCTGTCCGCGGCCGAGGCGCTGAAACTCGACGCGGCACTCGTGGAGGAGGAGTCCTCCCGGTGAGTGATCACTCCTCGCCCTGGCGTCACCGGGGCTATGTGGCGGTGCTCGATCTGGTCTCCGCGCGAGCCGGACTCCTGCCCCCCAGTTGTCCTCCCTCCGCCATGGAGGGCATTGATCGGGCCATGGCCCGCGCGGGACTGGCCAACGACTTCGCCACCTACCTGCTGAGGCTCGAGCAGGAGGCGCCCACGTTCGATGACCTCATCGTGGAGCTGACCGTGGGGGAGACGTACTTCTTCCGCAACCCCGAGCACTTCGACTTCGTGCGCCAGGAAGTGCTGCCGGACCTGGAGACGCGCCGGGGCCCGGAGCACACGGTGCGCGGCTGGAGCGCGGGGTGCGCCTCGGGCGAGGAGCCCTACTCGCTCGCGGTGCTGCTCATGAAGGAGGGCTACGGCTCGCGCATGCAGGTGCGGGGCACGGACGTGTCGCGCGCGGCGCTCTCGCGCTGCGAGGTGGCCAGCTACGGCGAGTGGTCCCTGCGCGGCCCCTGGACGGAGCAGATGCGGCCCTACCTGAGGGCCCAAGGCAAGCGCTACACGCTCGCCCCCGAGGTGCGCGACCACGTGCGCTTCGACTACCTGAACCTGGCGGACAACACCTGGCCGTCCCATGCCCAGGGCGTCTGGAGCCTGGACATCATCTTCTGCCGCAACGTCCTCATCTACTTCAACCGCCACACCATCGAGGAGGTGGCCCGGCGGCTGTACGCCTCGCTCGCCGAGGGCGGCTTCCTCATCACCGGTCCGTCGGATCCCCCGCTCATGGGGCTCGCGCCCTTCGAGACGCTCGTCACCGAGTGGGGCATCGTCTACCACCGGCCCGACGCGGACCGGCCCCTGCAACGCCCGGTCTTCCACTCCCCCATCCAGGTCGTCCCCCCCTCGGTCCCGGCAGCGGCCGCGCTTCCCCCTCCGCCTCCCCCCCCTCCGCTACCGCCCCCTCCGCTTCCGCTTCCGCCCCCCGCGCCTGAACCCCCGCCACCGTCCCTCAGGGCCCCGCCCGCCGAGCCCCCCGCGCCCGCCGCCGGGAGCGGACTGGACGAGGCCCGGAGCGCCCTCGCCCGCGGGGACTGGCGAGAGGCGGCGCGGCTGGCCAGCGCCCTGCCCGGGGATCCCGACGCCGTGGGAGTGGCCATCCGCGCCCTGGCCAACTTCGACGCACCGGCCGCCGTGCGCGCCTGTGGCGAGGCCAGCGCGCGCCATCCGCTCGCCGCGGAGCCGCGCTACCTGGAGTCCGTGGTACTGCTGGGGCTCGGCCGCTTGAGCGAATCCGAGCGCGCCGCGCGCCAGGCGCTCTACCTGGAACCGGGCCTGGCCGTGGCGCACCTGATGCTCGGCCACATCCTGCGGCGCCAGGGGGACACGGCCGGCGCCCGGCGCTCCTTCAACACCGCGGCCACCCTGTGCGCCACGCTGCCCCCCGAGCAACCCGTGCCCCTGGCCGACGGTGAGCGCGCCGACCGGCTGGTGAAGGTGGCCCGCGAGGAGCTCGAACGGTTGGAAGCCTCCCTGGAGGGTGACTGATGGCGGGTGACGAGGACGTGAAGGCGGGAGGACTGAACTGGGCCGCGGCCTACCGGCGGCTGGAGCGGCTCGCGGCCGCCACGGACGCGGCCGCCACGCTCGAGCCCGAGCAGGAGCGGGAGGTGATGGACGAGCGCGCGCGCCGGCTCGCGCGATCCACCACCGCGAGGGCCGAGCCCGGCCACCTGCTGGAGCTCGTCCACTTCCACGCGGGCGGGCAGGACTACGCGCTGGAGACGCGCTTCGTGCGCGAGGTGCTGCGCAGCTCCGAGCAGCGCGTCACCCTGCCGGGCGCGCCCGAGCAGTTGCGCGGCGTGGTGCTGCTGCACGGCGAGGTGCTGGCGGTGGTGGAGCTCGCGCCACTGTTCGGCCGGCCCGCGCCCACCCATCACGGGCCGGTGCTGGTGGTGGGGCTGGGCCGCGCGGAGCTGGGCCTGCGCGCCGACCGGGTGGAGGAGGTGCTCGGCGTGTCGCGCGACGCGCTCCTGCCACCTCCGCCCGCGCTCGGTGCCCAGGAGCGCACACTCGTGGCCGGTCTCACCCGCGAGGGAATCATCGTACTGGAGGGCGAAGCCCTCCTGAGAGATGGTCGGCTCTTCTTCGACCTCTCAGAGGAAAGGGTCTCATGAGTATCGGCAAGAAGATCGCCATGGGCTTCGGCCTCTCCCTGGCCGTCCTGCTCATCGTGGCCTTCGTGGCCTACCAGGGCGCGCAGCAGCTCGAGCAGACGACGACCCAGCTCTTCGAGAGCCGGGAGCAGGCGCGTCTCATGAGGGAGATCCGCTCGAGCCTCGTGGACGCGGAGACGGGGCAGCGCGGCTTCATCCTCACTGGCGAGGAGGGCTACCTGGGGCCTTATAATGATGCGCGCAAGGAGCTGGGCATGAACATCGAGACCCTGCGCAAGTACCTCTCGGACGAGCCCAACCAGGCGGCCCGGCTCACCCAGGTCGAGCCCATGGTGCGCGCCAAGCTCGAGGAGATGGCCGAGACCGTCCGCCTGCGCCAGGCGGGACAGTTGGACGCGGCGCTCGGGCAGGTGCGCACCGGCAAGGGCAAGGAGGCGATGGACAGGCTCCGCGGCGTGCTCGACGAGATGCTGCGCATCGAGGAGCAGCGCTGGACGGACAACGAGCGCGAGGCTCGCGAAAGCGCCCAGGCCAGCAAGCTGGTGCTGGGCCTGGGCACGTTGATCGGCTTCCTCATCGTCGGCGTGGGCAGTCTGATCATCACCCGCGGCATCACGGGCCCCATGGACAAGCTGGTGCAGGGCACCGTGCAGCTCGGTCGCGGCAACTTCGCCCACCGCATCGACGTGGTGAACGACGACGAGACAGGGGAGCTCGCCACCGCCTTCAACGAGATGGCCGAGCGGCGCCAGCAGGCCGAGGCCCTGTTGGCCAGGCAGGCCACCGAGCGCGAGCACACGCTGCGGACCGTGGCCGAGTTCGTCAACCAGCTCGCGGGCACCACGTCGGAAATCCTGGTGAGCACCACCGAGCAGGTGGCCGGCGCCCAGGAGCAGGGCAGCGCCGTGGCCCAGACGGTGAGCACCATCGAGCAGATCGCCCAGACGTCCGACGAGGCGGCGGGCCGCGCGCGGGCGGTGAGCGAGTCGGCGCGCCACTCGGAGGAGGTGGGCAAGAACGGCCGGCGCGCGGTGGACGAGGCCATCACGTCCATGAGCGCGGTGCGCGAGCAGGTGGAGTCCATCGCCTCCCGGATTCTGGCCCTGGCCGAGCAGGCGCAGGCCATTGGCGACATCATCACCACGGTCAACGACATCTCCGAGCAGACGCACATGCTCGCGCTCAACGCCTCCATCGAGGCGAGCCGCGCCGGAGAACACGGCCGGGGCTTCGCCGTGGTGGCCGCCGAGGTGAAGGCACTCGCGGATCAGTCCAAGAAGGCCACCGCCCAGGTGCGGCAGATTCTCGGACAGATACAGAAGGCCACCCAGGGCGCGGTGATGACCACGGAGGAGGGCACCAAGAGCGTGAGCGTGGCCACGCGCGTGGTGACGCAGGCGGGTGGCACCATCCAGACGCTCGGCGACCTGCTCAGCCAGGCGTCGCTCACCGCGGCGCAGATCTCCGCCTCCGCGAGCCAGCAGGCCACGGGCATCGGGCAGATCCGCCAGGCGATGCGGGACGTGAGCCAGGCGACCCAGCAGACGCTCACCAGCACCCGGCAGACGGAGCGCGCCATGCAGGATCTCAATGGCATGGGCCAGAAGCTCAAGACACTCCTGAGCGAGTACGGACGCGCGGCGTGACGATGGACCGGGACCGGCTCGCCCAGGCGCTGATGGCCACGTTCCTCGAGGAACTCGAGGGGCACGTGGCCGCGCTCAACCGCGACCTGCTCGCGCTGGAGAAGGCGCCCTCGCCCATTCGCGCGGGAGAGCTGATGCACTCGCTCCTGCGCACGGTGCACAGCGTGAAGGGAGCCTCGCGCGCGGTGAGCGTGGGCCTCATCGAGGAGGCCTGCCACCGGTTGGAGGAAGTGCTCACCCTGGTGGAGCGACAGGGCCCCTCCCGCGCGGATTTGATGGAGCTGTGCTTCACCGCCGTGGACGCGCTGGACGACGCGGGGCGACGGCTCGCTCGCAAGGAGGACTTCAAGGGCTCACCCCTGGAGGATCTGCTGCCCCGGCTGGAGGCGGCCCACAGCTCCTCGTCTCCCCCCCCGGGCAAGCCCCCCACGAAGTCCCCGCCTCCGCCCACCAGGGCCCCGCCCGTCTCCGCCGCGCCCACCGAGCCCCCGGTACCCGCTCCGGCCACGGCCACGGAAGGGCTCCCGGTGCGGGTGTCCGCGCAGAAGCTGGACGCCCTGCTCGCGCGCAGCGGCGAGTTGCGCGTGGCGGGCCTGCGCATGGAGGGGCGGGTGGAGATGCTGGAGACGGTGAGCGAGGAGCTGTCCCTGCTTCGCCAGCGGATGACGGGCCCGGAAGCGCTCGTGGCGAGGCGGCTGGAGACGCGCCTGGCGCAGCTCGGCCGGGCGCTCGCGACGGATCGCCGCACGCTCCTGCAGGCCTCGGGGGGACTGGATGAAGAGGTCCGGCGCGCGCGCACCCTGCCCTTCGCCGAGGGCTGCGCGGGCATGGAGCGCAACGCGAGGGACCTGGCGCGCGCGGCGGGCAAGCAGGTCCGGCTGGAGGTGCACGGCGGCGCGCTGGAGTTGGATCGCTCGCTCCTGCAGGGACTGCGCGAACCCCTGCTGCACCTGATGCGCAACGCCGTGTCTCACGGCGTGGAGACCCCCGAGGCGCGCCGTGACGCGGGCAAGCCCGAGGAGGGCCGGGTGTCGCTGTCGGCCCGTCTGCGCGGAGGCCGCGTGCAGGTGGTGGTGGAGGATGACGGGCGGGGGCTGAGCCTGGAGGCCATCCGCGTGAAGGCGCGCGAGCGCGGGCTGCCCGTGCTGGACGACGCGGGGGACGCGCGGCTCATCTTCATGCCGGGCCTGTCCACGGCCGGCTCGGTGACGGCGGTCTCCGGCCGGGGGGTGGGACTGGACGTGGTGCGCTCGCAGGTGGAAGCGCTGCGCGGCAGCGTGGACGTGTCCTTCCAACCGGGCCAGGGCACGCGCTTCGTGTTGGACGTGCCCCTCACCCTGAGCACCCTGCGCGTCCTGCTGGTGACGGTGACGGGACAGACCTTCGCGGTGGCGGGCGAGAGCGTGGAGCGCCTGGTGCGGCTGGAGCCCGGGGACGTGCGGCGGGTGGAAGGCCGGCAGTTGTGGGCCGGACCCGACTCCCTCATCCCCCTGGCCACGCTCGCCGAGGTGCTCGGCCTGCCCGCGAGCACCCCCCGCCCCCACCCGAGCGCCCTGCTGCTGGCCACGGGCGAGCTGCACGCCGTGCTGGGCGTGGACGAGGTGGTGGCCGAGCAGGAAGTGCTCATCCGGGGCCTGGGCGCGCGCATCCGCCGGGCCCGCCACGTCTCGGGCATCGCCGTGCTGCCGGATGGGCGCGTGGCCCCCCTGCTCAACGCCCCCTCGCTCGTGCGCGCCGCCGAGGGCCGCACCGCCGCCGCGGGCCTCTTCCCCGTGCCCGTGGCCCCGTCCGCCCGCCGGCGCGTGCTGCTCGCCGACGACTCGATGACCACCCGGGCCCTGGAGCAGAGCATCCTGGAGGCGGCCGGCTACCAGGTCCTCGCGTGCTCGGATGGACAGGAGGCGTGGGAGCGGTTGCAGCGCGAGGGCGCCGATGTGCTCGTCTCCGACGTGGAGATGCCGCGCATGGATGGCTTCACCCTCACCGAGGCGGTGCGCGGCTCTCCGCGCTTTGGCCGCCTGCCCGTGGTACTCGTCACCGCGCGCTCCACGCCCGAGGACAAGGCGCGTGGACTCCAGGTGGGCGCCAGCGCCTACCTGGTCAAGAGCGCCTTCGATCAGACCCACCTGCTGGAGACGTTGAGGCAGCTGCTATGAAGTCCGAGAAGCTCCGTGTCGTCGTCGCCGAAGACTCCCCCACCGCCCGGCGCCTGCTGGTGGAAATCCTGCGCGCGGACCCCGCCTTCGAAGTGGTGGGCGAGGCGAAGGATGGCGTGGAGGCCCTGGAGCTGACCCGGCGCCTGCGTCCGCACCTGGTCACCATGGACATCCAGATGCCGAACATGGATGGCCTGGAGGCCACCAAGCGCATCATGACGGAGGTGCCCACGCCCGTGGTGGTGGTGAGCACGCTCGTGGAGCGCGACATCCAGACGTCCATGACGGCCCTGCGCTCCGGGGCGCTCGCGGTGTTGCAGAAGCTCGTGGGCCCCCAGGCGCCGGACTTCGAGGACGAGGCGCGGCGCCTGCGCGACACGGTGAAGGCCATGGCCGAGGTGAAGGTCATCCGGCACTGGCCCACGCGCGATGGCGCGCCCACCGTGCGCGCCCCCGTGTCCACCGCGCGCCGGGGCAAGCCCGAGGTGCTCGTCATCGCCGCCTCCACGGGAGGCCCCGCCGCCCTGCACCGCATCCTCTCCGAGCTGCCCGCCCACTTCCCGCTGCCCATCCTCGTCGTGCAGCACATCGCCCTGGGCTTCGCCAAGGGCATGGCCACCTGGTTGAACAGCGTCTGTTCGCTGGAGGTGAAGGTGGCCGAGGACGGCGAGCCGCTGCTCCCGGGCGTCGTCTACATCGCGCCGGATGATCGCCACCTGGGCGTGCGGCCTGACAGGCACGTGGAGGTCACCAACGCGGCGCCCGTGGGAGGCTTCCGGCCCTCGGGCACCTGGCTGTTCCGCTCGGCCGCCCGCGTCTTCGGCTCGGCCACCACCGCCACCGTCCTCACGGGAATGGGGCAGGACGGGCTGGATGGTTTACGGGAGGTCCACGAGATTGGCGGCTGGGTGCTGGCCCAGGACGAGGCCACCAGCGTGGTGTATGGCATGCCCGGGGTGGCGGTATCGGCGGGACTGACGGACGAGGTGCTCGCCCTGGGCGACTTCGCCCGCCGCTTCCGCGAGCTCGCGGGGCTGGAATCCCGGGGGGGATGATTTCACCGGGGGTTGCCGATCCAACACACCGGATCTATCTCCCACGCGGCGCCTGTCCGCTCACCTTGTCCGCACTGGACGGAAACCCGCTCGCGTGAAATGAACCTTTTCTCCCCCTCGCTGATCGCGGCCCGCCCCATGAGCCTCCCCCTCTCCGGATTTGAACTGGCCTTCAGGGCCCAACCGGACCCCGCCTATCTCCTGGACGAGACGGGACGGGTGCTGGCATGCAGCGATGCCGGAGCGGCGGTCCTGGGCATGCCCACCGAGCTGCTGATCGGTCAACAGTGGGCCCGGCTCGCCCCGGTGCTCGAGGATGGGGCCCGGCTGGAATCCGGCTTCGGCACGGCCCTGGCGTCCCCGGTTCCCCACTCGGTGGATGCCCTCTGGCCCTCATCTCGGGGCCCCCGCGCACACACCTTCACCTTCACGGCGATGCGCGAGGAGCACAAGCCCCCCCGGCTCCTGGTGCAGGTGCGTCCGCTCACCGAGGCGGAGACCGTCTACGCGCGCGCCCTGGGCCTGGAGCAGGCCGCGCGCGCCGAGGTGGAAGCCGCCGAGCGCCGCCAGTCCTTCCTCTATCAGGCGATGACGACGCTCTTCGCCCACGCGCCGGACCCCCAGGGCATGTACACGCTGCTGGCGCACCTGGCGGTGCCGGACCTGGCGGACTGGTGTCTGGTGGACGCGGTGGAGCAGGGCCCGTGGGTGTCTCGCGTGGCGGTGGCCCATCTGGACCCCACCCAGGTCGAGTCCGCGCGCGCCCTGTCCACGCGCGTGGAGCGGCGCCCGGCGCTCGTCGGCGTATTGCGAGTGCTGCAGACGGGTGAGCCGGAGCTGGTGTCGGCGGTGACGGACTCGCTCCTGCGCGCCGCCGCGAGCGAGCCCGAGCACCCGGAGATGCTCCAGCGGCTGGAGGCGCGCTCGTACATGATCGTCCCGCTCAAGGCGCGCGGGCACACGCTGGGCGCGGTGACGTTCGTCTCCAGCACCTCGGGGCGGCGCTACGGCCCGAGCGACCTGGCGCTGGCCGAGGACCTGTGTGTCCGCGCGAGCCTCGCCATCGACAACGCGCGGCTCTTCGGGGAATCCCGGCGGGCCACGCGCGCGCGGGAAGACTTGCTCGCGGTGGTGTCGCACGACCTGAAGAACCCGCTGGGCGTGGTGCAGCTCGCCTCGGCGCTGCTCTTGCGCGGCTCGCAAGGCAAGCCCGGCGCCGAGCAGGTGCAGAAGCAGGCGGGGCGCATCCAGTCGGCGGGCGAGCGCATGGCGCGGCTCATCTCGGACCTGCTCGACTGGGGCCGCATCGAGGCGGGCGGACTGCCCCTGGAGCCCAGCGTGCAGGACGTGGCGTCGCTCGCGCACGAGGCGCTCGAGAGCGTCCGGCCCCTGGCGGAGGCGCGGGGCCTCAAGGTGATGGCGGAGCTGCCCACGGGCGACGTGCGCGTGCGGTGCGATCGCACGCGGGTGCTCCAGGTGCTCGGCAACCTCCTGGGTAACGCGTTGAAGTTCACCCCGGAAGGCGGAGAGCTGACGGTGGGCGCGCGGGTGCAGCGCGGCGAGGTGCAGATGTGGGTGCGCGACACGGGCGCCGGCATCCGCGCCGAGGCGCTGCCGCACGTCTTCGAGCGCTACTGGCAGGCGAAGGAAGCGGAGAGCCGGGGCACGGGCCTGGGGCTCTACATCGCCAAGGGCATCGTCCAGGCGCACGGCGGCCGCATCTGGGCCCAGAGCGAGTGGGGCAAGGGCAGTACCTTCTTCTTCACCCTGCCCTCCGCGGAGCGCAGCCCCCGCTCCGGCTCCTACTCCTCCGTCTGAGCCGCCCCCAGCCGGGTATAGTCGTGCGCGCCCATGCGCTCGCTCGTGCCCCTCGTCCTGGCACTCGCCCCACCTTCCGCCGCGCTCGCGGACGAGGTGGGGCAGGCCCCTGAAGTCCAGTCCTCCCGTGCCCTGTCCTCCGTGGAGTTGCGCGGAGACGTGGGCGTGCTCTCCAGCGGCCTCGCCGGCCAGGGGAGCGCGTGGACGGACACCTTCGCCGCCCAGGCCCTCTCGGGCCATGTGCTCCTCGGCGGCCTCACCCTGGAAGGGGGCCTGTTGTCCCTGCTCCCCGTGCGTCCGGGAGGGGCGGGCGCGAGCCTCACCCTCACCGCCCGCGTGGGCTACACCGGCGAGCGCTGGAGCCTCGTGGCGGGCCCGGTGCTCGGCCTCGGCTACACGGCCCGGCCCCGGCTCCAGGTGTTGCCCTCGATCCGGGCCCTGCGGCACGTGGGCCCCGTCACCCTGCACGCGGGGCTGTTGGATTCGCACGGCCTCGTGCCCGCGCACCTCGGCGTGTCCTGGAAGGACGTGGGCCTGGCCTACATCGCACCCCTGGGCGCGCGCGCCTGGGCCCGCCTGCCCCTCTCCTCCGACCTGGCCCTGCGGGTGGAGGGCTTCGCCTTCCGCCTCGCGGGCACCCAGTCCGCCTGGCTCACCCTGGGAATGGACGTGTCGCCATGAACACTCGCGCCTCCTGCATGGCCATGGCCCTGCTGCCACTGCTGCTCACGGGCTGTAGCGAGCGGCCCACCTTCGACCCGGCCCAGGTCAACGCCGCCCCCATCGGCAAGGGCCTGCCCCCGGGCTTCCTCCTGGGCACCTCCACCTCCAGCCACCAGGTGGAGGGCGGCAACACCAATGACTGGACCGACTGGGAGCAGGGCGCCTACCCGGACGGCACGCCCCACATCCTCCATCGCACCCCCTCCGGCCTCGCCACCGACTCGTGGAACCGCTTCCGCGAGGACGTGGGTCTGATGAAGCGCCTGGGCTCCAACGCCTACCGCTTCGGCATCGAGTGGAGCCGCCTGGAGCCCACCGAGGGCGCCTGGGACGCCGAGGCCGCCGAGCGCTACCGCCAGTGGGCCCACACCCTGCGCTCCGCGGGCATCGAGCCCCTGGTGACGCTGCACCACTTCACCCTGCCGCGCTGGGTGGCCGCCTCCGGCGGGTGGGAGAACCCCGCCACGGTGGACGCCTTCGAGCGCTTCTCCGGCCGCGTGGCCACGCTGCTCGGGGCGGAGGTGGACTGGTGGTGCACCCTCAACGAGCCCAACGTGCTCGCCGTCTTCGGCTACCTGGATGGCGTCTGGCCCCCGGGCAAACAGGACGCGCGGGCCATGGCCACCGTGCTCGCCCACCTCTTCGAGGCCCATGCCCGCTCCGCGCGCCAGCTCCGCGCGCTGGACACCACGGACGCGGATGGAGACGGCCGCGCCACGTTGATCGGACTCGCCCACCATGTGCGCTTCTTCCAGCCCTCCACCGGCGCCACCGCCGACACCCTCGTGTCGGGCCTCACCGACACCTTCTTCAATGAAAGCCTCCCGGACGCCCTGCGCACCGGCCACGTGTCGCTCGTGGTGCCCGGCTCCGTGTCCCTGCAACGCGACGTGCCCGGCCTGAAGGACTCCATCGACTGGCTCGGCATCAACTACTACACGCGAGACCACCTGCGGCAGGACGCCTCCCCCTCCTTCTCCCACAAGTACGTACCCTCGGGCCGCGAGACGAACGACCTGGGTTGGGAAATCTACCCCGAAGGGCTCTACCTCTTTCTCAAGCGCTATGCGGCAATGGGAGTGCCACTGGTGGTGACGGAGAACGGGATGGATGATCGCACGGGCGAGCGTCGGCCGTACTTCCTGCGCAGCCACCTCTACGCGGTGGAGCGCGCGGTGGCCGAGGGCGTGCGGGTGCGCGGCTACTTCCACTGGAGCCTGCTCGACAATTTCGAGTGGTCCGAGGGCTACGAGCCCCGCTTCGGCCTGTTCCGCGTGGAGCGCGATTTTGGGCTGACGCGTCAAGCTACGCCCGCGGTGGAAACCTTCCGCGAAGCCGCCCGCAACCTGGGGCTCACCCCCACTCCCTGATGGCGGGAGGGCGAAAATCCCAGTAAGAACATAGGGACAGGAGCGACACCATGGGCGTGATCCAGTTCATCGACGAGTTCCGCGAACTTCACACCAAGGCGCGGCGGGGAAAACTGGAAACAGGGGAGCGTCCCGCCTACATGGCGGCGCGCGAGCAATTCGCACGGGCACTACTCAACGCCCAGGGGCTGATGCTCGACGGCGCCGAGGCGCGGCGGCACTACCGCGTGGCGCACCAGCTCCCGGTGGAGCTGCAGATGGCCTACGGCAACGTGTGGACGAACACGCTGGACCTGTCCGCCGGTGGCTTCTCCGTGATGCTGCCGCACGCGGTGGACATCAACGAGCGGCCCAGCGCCCTGCTGTACCTGCCGGACGGCACGACGCTCGCGGGCCTGGTGCGCGTGGTGTCCCAGTTCCAGCGCGCCGACAAGCACCGCGCCTCCTTCGCCTTCCTGGACCTCACCGAGCGCGAGAGCGAACTGCTCGAGGGCTTCCTCATCGACTTCGCGCTCGAACGGGTGGGAATCACTCCTCCGTGACGAGAGGAGCGGGAATGAGCGCCAACCGATGGGTGGAACAATTCCGGGAGTTGCATGCGCGCTCGCGCAAGGGGCAGTTGGATGCGAGCGAGCAGCGTGAGTACCAGGCGGCCCGTGAGTACTTCGCCCGGGCGCTGACGGCGGCGCAGGGCCTGAGCGTCCCGGAAAACCAATCCGCGCGCCGCATGTTCCGCGTCGCGCAGGGCCTGCAGGTGGACCTGAGCTTCACCACCGGCTCGCTGCGCGCCATGACGCTGGACGTATCGGTGGGGGGCTTCTCGGTGATGATGCACAAGCCGCCGCCGGAGACGGAGGAGCCGGGCTTCTCCCTGCGCCTGCCGGGCATTCAGGAGCCCATCGTGGGCCGCGCCAGGCAGGTGTCGGTGCAGCGGAAGATCGCCACCCACCGCGTCTCCTTCTCCATCGAGGGGCTCGCCCAGAAGGACGCCGAGCGGCTGGAGACGACGCTGTTCGACCTGGCGCTGGAGCGCATCAAGTAAGCGCTCCCCCGGGGGGCGGAGCCTTCACGCTCCCACGCCCTCGAGGACGCCCAACAGCGCCTGCGTGGACAGCAGCCGGTCCAGTTCGAGCAGGAGGATGAAGCCCTGCTCCCTCCGGCCCAGGCCGCGCAGATAGTCCACGGGCGCGCGCGTGCCGAAGGTGGGCGGCGGCTCGACGTCATCCCGCCCCAGGTCGAGCACTTCATCCACCGTGTCGGCCAACAATCCGATCGCCGCGGGCTCGCCATCCAGGGAGGCCTCGACGATGACGAAGCACGTCCAGCGGGTGATGGGACGAGGCCCCAGACCGAACTTCACCGCCAGGTCCACCACCGGCACCACCCGGCCCCGCAGGTTGATGACGCCCAACACCGCGGGCGGCATGCGGGGCACCCGGGTGATGGGCACATGCTCGATGATCTCCTGGATGCGCAGCAGCTCGATGCCGTACGTCTCTCCCGCCAACGAGAACCCCAGGAACTGCGCCGCACGAGGAGCCTCGGGCGACGAACGCGCGGACGCGTTCATCGCGTGAACCGCCGGGAAGCGACGAGCTCGGACGGCTCGGGCGGTGGCGGCACGGGCACCACCGGCCGCGAGTCCCGCGCCCAGTCCGTGCTCAGCATCCGCACCGGCACGGACCCCTCCTCCAACTTGAAGAACAACATCATCCGCCGCAGCGACTCGGCCTGCGCCGCCAGCTCCTCCGCCGTCGACGACAGCTCCTCCGCCGCCGACGCGTTGCGCTGCGTCACCTGATCCACCTGCTCCATCGCCCGGTTCATCTGCGCCACCCCGCTGGCCTGCTCCCTCGACACCACCGCCAGGTGTTGCATCAGCTCCGCCGTCCTCCGTATCGACGGCACCAGTTCCTCCAGCAGCGTCCCCGAGCGCTCCGCCACCTTCACGCTCCGCTTGGCCACCGCCCCTATCTCCTTGGCCGCCTTCTGGCTCCGCTCCGCCAGCTTCCTCACCTCCGCCGCCACCACCGCGAATCCCCTCCCGTACTCCCCCGCTCTCGCCGCCTCCACCGCCGCGTTGAGCGCCAGCAGGTTCGTCTGGTACGCGATCTCCTCCACGATTCCGATTCGCTCGGCGATCTCCTCCATCGCCGCCACCGTCTCCTTCACCGCCTGTCCGCTCTGCTCCGCCTCCGCCGAGCCCCTCACCGCCATCGCCTCCAACTGCCGGCTCGTCTCCGTGTTGCGCCCGATGGACGTGCTCAACTGCTCCAGGTTCGCCGTCATCTCATCCACCGACGACGCCTGCGTGCTCGTGCCCTCGGAGAGCGCCTGCGCCGCCGATGACACCTGTCCCGATGCCCCCGACAGCGAGCCCACCGAGCTCCGCACCTCGCCCAGCACGCTCACGAACCGCTCCACCATCACCCGCATCCCCTCCATCATCCTCGCCGCCTCGTCCTGCCCCTTCACCTCCACGCACGCCGTGAGGTCGCCCTCGGAGAGCTTCGCCGTGAGGTCCAACACGTCGCGCAGGGGCCGCACGATGCCGCGGCTCAGTGACCACGCGAGCAGGAGCGCCATCGCGGGCCCCAGGAGACCCGCGGCGATCAACATGCGGCTGACCGCGAGCCGCATCATGACGCGCTCGTTGGCGTGCCGCTGCTGCAGTTGCTCGAGCTCCCGCTCGATCATGCCCTGCTTGTCCTGGATGGAGCCGAGGATCCGCCGCCCCGCGCCGCTCCTCACGTAATCGGAGAGCGTTTGGAAGGGCTCACGGCCCGCGTCGACCGCCCGGCGCAGCGCCACCTGATGGTCCAGATGGGGGAGGAATTCCCGCTCGTACTGCGTCCATAGCCGCCGCGACACCTCCTGGCCCTCGGGGCTGAACAACCCCCGCGTCTTCGAACGCTCGAAGAGCTCGAGGAAGTGCTCACGCAGCGCGGGCTGGCTGGCGAGGAACGACTCATCACCCGAGAGCGAGAAGCCTCGCATCCGGTCCTCCATGTCCACCAACGTGCCGTACATGTCCTGCGAATCGCGCAGGGAGTGCATCGCGAGGTAGTTCACGTCCGAGATGCGCGTCAGCTCGGAGAAGAGGGCGAAGGAGGCCCACATCAAGGAGACGAGGACGAGGACGAGCAACGAGATGCCAATCCTCAGCTTCCGGGAGATGTCGAGATGAACGAGCATGATGGAGGGCACCACTCAGAAGCGCTTGAAGTCCCGGTCCGAACTGGACACCGCGCACTCGGGAACATCGGGGAAGGATGAAGAAGACACTCGCACCCCGGGGCCCGCGCTCGCCAGTACGCGCGGGTCCCTGGCGGATTCCACTCTCCGTGCGGGCCCCTATCCCGCCATGGAGGAGCACGCCTTCTCCCCCAGGGAGCGCTGGCGGAGGGCGGTGCGCAGGAGCGTGGGCACGTCCAGCACGAGCCCCACGCGGCCATCGCCGAGCAGGGTGGAGCCCGACACACCGGGCAGATGCCGGAAGAGCGGACCCAGGGGCTTGAGGACACACGGGCCCTCGCCATACAGCGCGTCCACCACCAGGCCCGCCCTCGCGCCGCCATGCGCCAGCACGACGACGTTCTCGCGCTCGGAGGGCGCCGCGTCCACTCCCAGCACCTCGCGCAGCCGCAGATAGGGCAGCACCCGGTCGCGCAGGCTCAACACGCCGCTGCCCGGCTGCCCGGTGCGCTCGGGAGGCAACTCCAGACATTCCCGCACCGCGTCCATCGGCAGGACATACGTCTCCCCGCCCACGCCCACCGCGAAGCCCTGGATGGTGGCCAGCGTCAGGGGCACCCGCAGCGTCACCGTGATGCCATGGCCGGGCTCGCCGCGCAGGGTCACCTGACCGCGCAGGCCCTCCACGCCCCGGCGCACCACGTCCATGCCCACGCCGCGCCCGGACACCTCCGTCACCTCGGGCGCCGTGGACAGCCCGGGCAGGAAGACGAGCTCCTCCAACGCCTCCACCGTCATGCGGTCGGGCTCCAGGCCGAACGCCCGCGCCCGCTCGCGCAGCCGCTCATGGTTCAGACCCCGGCCGTCGTCGGAGAGCTCCACCACCAGCGAGCCCGGCTCATGGAAGGCGCGCAGCCGGAGCGTGCCACACCCCTCCTTGCCCAGCGCGCGCCGCTCGTCCGGCGTCTCCAGCCCATGGTCCACCGCGTTGCGCATCAGGTGCAGCAGCGGCTCGCGCAGGCCCTCCACGAGCGCCGTGTCCACCTCCACGTCCTCGCCCTCGAGCACGAGCCGCGCCCACTTGCGCTGCACCCGCGTCAGGTCGCGCACCGTGCGCAACTGCTGCCGGAAGAGCGGGCCCACCGGCACCATGCGCACGCTCATCACCTCCTCGCGCAGCGCCTCGTGCAGCCGGTCCGCCTCCTCGCGCACCGCGAGCGTCTGACCGGAGGTGCCCGTGGCCAGCATCCGCGTGAGCCGCGCGTGGGCGATGGCCAGCTCTCCGGTGAGCGTGGCGATGCGGTCCAGCTTGTCCACGTCCACGCGCAACGTGCGTCCGCGCCGCCCGGCCGCTGGAGCCTCCTCCACCGGCGCGGCGAACACCGGCCGGGCCACTTCCTGACGCAACCGCGCGCAGCAGTCATGCAGCCGCGCGAGCAGTTCCTGGTGGTCCTCCTCGGACGGCTCCTCGCCCGCGAGGATGCCCGCCATCAGCGCGCGCAATCGATCCACCGCGCCGAGCAGCAACGTCACGTGCTCGTCCACCACGGGCAGCCGCCGCTCCAGGAGCAGCTCGAGCACGTCCTCCAGCACGTGCGCCACGTCGGACATGCCGGAGAAGCCCAGCGCCACCGCGGCGCCCTTGACCGTGTGGGCCGCGCGGAAGATGGACCGCAGCCGCTCCTCGTCCGGCTGCTCCTCCAGCGCGACCAGCGCCTCCTCGATCTCCGAGAGGAGATCGCCCACCTCCTCCGCGAAGGTGGCGAGCAGCGACTCGCGCTCCAATTCCATGCTCGTTCCTCTCAGGCACCCCTCCTCCGGGGAAGGAGCGGCGGCCCCAGGGCGAGACGCCTCGGGTCAGGGCACGATTGAGGGGTTTCTTACCCAGAAGGGAATACCACCCGGAGGGGGAGCCCTCCTAATTACCGGCGGTGAAGGGTTGAACGCACACGGCCGCGTCCGTGGGCGCCTGGCGGCTGTCCCGGCAGGCGCGCCTCTCCGTGTAGCGGGCACGCCACACACCGGGTGGAAACCCGCGCCCGGAATCCCCTCCCGGGCGCGCAAAAGGCGACACTTCACCCCGGACCCGGGCCCTCATCCCCAGCGCGCGACATCACGACGGAGTGATAGAACCCGGGACAGTTGATTTCCGCTTTTCACGGAAAGGCCCGCTCATGACGCTCTCCCAACGAGAGGCGCCCCATGGCTCCTGGAAGTCCCCCATCACCGCCGAGCTGATCGCCACCCAGACCCTGGGGCTGGGCGAGGTGGCCGTGGATGGAGATGACGTGTATTGGCTGGAAGTGCGCCCGGGCGAGCGGGGCCGGCACGCCATCGTGCGGCGCACCGTGGAGGGGACCCAGGCGGACCTGTTGCCCACGCCCGTGGAGGGCCGCCCGGCCTATAGCGCCCGCAGCCTCGTGTACGGCCAGGGCGGCGGCTCCTTCACGGTGTCCGAGGGCCTCGTCGTCTTCGTCAACCACACCCAGGGAGGGACGAACCCGGATCAACGCCTGTACCGCATCAACCCGGGCCGCACGCCGGTGGCGATCACCCCGGACACGGGCGGCAAGCACCGCTACGGGGACTTGAGCATCGACCGGGCGCGCAACCGCGTGCTGTGCGTGCGCGAGGACTGGCGCAACCTCCAGGACGGCCAGCCGCGCATCGCGCTCGTGTCGGTGGACATCGACGGGCAGAAGCAGACGGTGCTCGCGCAGGGCCGGGACTTCTACTCCTCTCCCGTGCTCAGCCCCAACGGCCGGCGCATGGCGTGGCTCGCGTGGGACTACCCGAGCATGCCGTGGGACGGGTGCGAGCTGTGGGTGGCGGACGTGGACGAGGAAGGCGCGCTGCACCACCCACGGCTCGTGGCCGGCGGCTCCACCGAGTCCATCTTCCAGCCCGAGTGGAGCCCCCAGGGCGAGCTGTACTTCGTGAGCGACCGCAACAACTGGTGGAACCTCTACCGGTTGCAGGGGCGCAACGTGGTGCCGGTGCTCGAGCGCAAGGCGGAGTTCGGCACGGCCCAGTGGAGCCTGGGCATGTCCACGTACAGCTTCGTGTCGCCCCGGCACGTGGTGTGCGCCTTCAACGAGCTGGGCCAGTGGAAGCTCGGGCGGCTGGACGTGGTGCTCGGCCAGTTCTCCGAGCTGCCCACGCCCTACACGGACATCTGCCAGGTACGCGGCGGCTTCGCCACGGCGTACTTCGTGGGGGGCGGGCCGGATCAATCCGCGAGCGTGGTGCGCCTGGACATGGAGTCCACGAAGCCCCAGGTCATCAAGGCCTCGAGCCACGTGCCCGAGGAGGTGCGGCCGTACCTGTCGCGCCCCGAGCCCCTGCACTACCCCACCACCGAGCTGGGCGAGGCACACGCCTGGTACTACCCGCCCACCCATCCCGGCTTCCACGCGGCCTCGGGGGACAAGCCACCGCTGCTCATCATGAGCCATGGCGGCCCCACGGGCGCGGCGTCGACGCGGCTGGACTGGACGCTGCAGTACTTCACCAGCCGGGGCTTCGCCGTGGTGGACGTCAACCACCGGGGCAGCACCGGCTACGGCCGCGAGTACCGCCTGTCCCTGTACGGCAACTGGGGCGTGATGGACGTGGATGACCTGGCCAACGCCGCGCTGCGGCTGGTGCAGGACGGCAAGGCGGACGCCAAGCGGCTCGTCGCGCGCGGCTCGGGCACGAGCGGCTACACCACGCTGTCGCTGCTCACCTTCCGCGACATCCTGCGCTGTGGCACGAGCGCCGCGGGCATCGCCCACCTGGACGCCCTCGTGGAGAGCCCCAACAAGCTCGAGGCGCACTACCTCGATCAGGTGCTCGGACCCCAGCCCGAGTTCAAGCAACTGCTCCAGGACCGCTCGCCGGGGGCGCACATCGACAACATCAAGCGCAGCCCGCTGCTCTTCATCCAGGGCAAGCAGGACGCGCGGGTGACGCAGCGCGAGACGGAGGAGCTGGTGCGCAAGCTGCGCGCCCACGACGTGCCCACCGCGCTGCTGCTCATCGAGGGCGAGACGCTGGCGCCCCACGACGCGGCCGAACTCAAGAAAGCCCTGGAGGCCGAGTTGTCCTTCTACGCGCGCGTGATGGGCCTGACCCTGGCCGAGGCGCTCACCCCCGTGGCCATCGAACCCGCGCCCGCGGCCGAGGCGCCCAGGCGCTGAGCAACCGCCTTCGTGGGTGGCGGGCGGGCGGACGAGCGCTCCGCCCACCGCCCGAGCATTGGCGTCCCGGGTCCCATTGTGGAGGGAGCCGGGGATAGCCAATTCAATGGGGATGTCATCCACCCACGTCTCGCCCTGGGAATGGGGCCTGTTCGGCGTCATCGTCCTGGCGATGCTGGCCATTGATCTCGTGGCCCATCGCGGCTCCCACCACGAGTCGCGCAAGAAGGCCTTTGCCTGGAGCGCGGCGTGGATTGGCGTGGGGCTGGCGTTCGCCGGCTTCGTCGCGCTGCGGCACGGGGGCACGGCCGCACAGGAGTACCTGGGCGCGTACCTCATCGAGAAGAGCCTCAGCCTGGACAACCTGTTCGTCTTCCTCGTCATCTTCTCCAGCCTGAACGTGCCCGAGGACAAGCAGCGGCAGGTGCTCTTCTGGGGCATCCTCGGGGCGCTCGGCTTCCGGGCCTTGTTCATCTTCCTGGGCCTGGAGGCGCTGGAGCGCTGGCACTGGGTCGTCTACGTCTTCGGCGCGCTCTTGCTCGTGGCCGCCTTCCGGGTGGCGAAAAACCCGCCCACGCAATCCAACGAGGAGAAGAACAAGCTGGTGGGCTTCCTGGAGAAGCACCTGCCGGTGACGCGCGAATTCGATGGCAAGCGCTTCTTCCTGCGCGAGAACGGCCAGTGGCAGGCGACACCGCTCATGCTCGCGCTCATCACCATCGAGTTGTCGGACGTGGCGTTCGCCATCGACTCGGTGCCGGCGGCCATGTCGGTGAGCCGTAACCTGTTCGTGGTCTACACCTCCAACATCCTCGCCATCCTCGGCCTGCGCGCGCTCTACATCGCCCTGGCCAAGACGGCGCACGAATTGCGCTACCTGCACTGGGGGCTCGCGGCGGTGCTGGCGTTCGCCGCGGCGAAGATGCTGCTGTCGAGCTGGGTGGAGGTACCGCCCCTGGCATCGGTGGGCATCATCGTGGCGCTCATTGGCGCCTCCGTCGGGTGGAGCCTGCGCGACCGGGCCCGGACGGCGCGGAGGAAGAGTCCTCGGGAGTCAGGAGCCGCAGGGCCCCATGACCTTACCTCCCGCGACGCGTTGAGGTAGGACGCCTGACGAAGATCAGCGCGATTCGATGGGCACCTGCATGGATACGAATTCAGCGACGCGAACAGGCAGGGACCCAGCGACCATCCAGCGAGGAGACATCTTCTGGGTGGTGTCCGATGAATCGCGGGGGTCGATTCCCGCCATCCCCCACCCGTATGTGGTGATTCAGGACGATGTCTTCAATCGCTCGCGCATCCATACCGTGGTCATCTGTGCACTGACCTCGAACCTGAAGCGGGCGAGCGAACCCGGCAATGTGCTGCTCGACGTGGGGGAAGGCAATCTGCCCAAGCAGAGCGTCCTGGTCGTGTCGCAGGTGTCCTCGGTCGAGAAGACACAACTGGGCGAGTACATCGGGACGCTCTCCGACGAGCGGGTCGAGCAGATTCTGGCCGGCATGCGCTTCCAGCAGGCCTCCTTCTTCAACCGCTGACAACCCCCCGGGAGCGGCGCAGGCGGCTCTCCCGCACATTGTGTGCTCGCCATTCAGGAACATGAACACCTGCGGCTGCGAGCCGAAGATGCAGTAACGGGTTCGACTCCCAAGCCGAGGCTTGGTGTTTTCAGGCCTCGGCTCGTCTCCAGAATGAGGGCCTGCTCGCTCCAGGGGCCGGCGTCGTGGGCGGAATACCCGGTGAGTGCTCTTCCTTCTCCGACAGGACGAACAGCTTGCTCATCACCCTGTCCATCGTGGACCCCAGGAACTTCTCGGCGGAGAAACCTATCGCGATGAAGAAGACGATGTAGGTGTATGCCAGGGCCCTTTGGCTCCCCAGTTGGATTTGGAGGGGGGGTCGGTATTGAGGGCTCAGGGTCTGTTGGGCGTTTGGAGGACGCGCTTGTGAGGGCTCGTTCCCGCTGCTCTCGATGCTGAAGAGGAGCTGGGACTGGGCCAATACGAAGACCAGGAGCGCGGCGAAAGCCCCAAGAGCGGGCTTGATGAACAGGCAATAGCCGAACAACTGCGTCCGGTTGCTGAGGCCGTGCGCGCTGAGCACCGGATTGACCGAGAGAAGATTGGCCACGATGGCTCCTGCGACCCCGAGCAAGGCGATGGACAGGATTCCACTCAACGGCCATATCTTTTCCTCCGAGGTCCGCGAAGTCAGGGTCGTGTAGAGCGACTGTGGTAGATTGAAGCAGAACGACAGGAAGAAGGCCGCCAGCAGCAGGCCACCGCTCATGACCCGAAGCTGCATACTCAAGGAGCGCTGCCGGGAATACTTTTCCGCATGTCTGCTCACGAGGTGGCGCGCGGTCCATAATTCATACCGTGCCAGCCGAAGCTCCTGCTGCTGGTTGGGAGATAGGGTTTCCTGGAAGGCGAGTTCCTTGACCAGCTTGGATGTCTGGTAGAGCGGGCCGGAGTTCTTGTCCTGGCCCAGCCAGACCTCGCGCGCCACGGGCTCCTCGATCTTCCTCCGGAACTGCTCCTCCAACGCCAGCACCTCGGAGGCGAGGAGGTCCAAGGGCATGAGGAGTAGCCTGTCCGCCTCGATTCCGTGGACGAGAGCCCAGATCTCATCCACCGGTCGGTAGGGCCGCTTGCTACTCTGCTCGGCGTATTCCTTCGCCCGTACCAGTCGTGCCTCGAGCTCCTCGAGGTCGGGGCCGTCTTTCGAGAGCTCGTTCCGTCGAGCACGCAGGATGCGCAGGTCAGCGTCCAGGCACTGGAGCCTCACCCAGAGAGCCCTCTTGGTGAAGTGCCCCCACTCTGAAGGCTTTTTCTGGGCCGAAGAGGGATTGCCTGCCTCCATGGTGAGGCTCCTTTGTCGTCCGGGACATCAGATAGATAACGTAGCCATACGGACGAGACGGAGCCATCGCGCGTCCGCTCGGATGAAGCGAGCGAAGGGGGTCAAGGGTGGCGGAACACCTGCTGGGCGCTCAGTCCCCCCGACTGTGTAGGAGCGCATCCAACGTGCGCCAGGCACCACGCTCGGCGCTGCGGTTGTCCTTCCAATAGAGCATGAAGGTCAGCGAGCTGAGCACGAGGTACGGCAGAAACAACGCGGGCGCGTGGCCGCTCCCGCTTCGGCGCGCACTACCCAGTTGCGCAGGGCTGAACTGCCGGATCACAAAATCGCCAGACTGTCAATTCAGCGAAAAACAGATATGTTACCCCGCGTGCCATGTGTATGGTTGATTCCGCCGTTCAATGCGTGACCGTGATCGTCGTAGATCGTCTGTTGCCATCACTTTCCATTCTGTGCGCTCGCGCGGCGGACCGGTACGGATCCGCGCGGAGGGAGTCGAACGAAATGACCACCAGCACCACCCTGCCCATCATCAACACCGTGGAGGGCCCCGTGCAGGGCGCCCTCGTGAAGGACGTCGTGGCGTACATGGGCATCCCCTACGCCGCGCCGCCCTTGGGGGACCTGCGCTGGAGGGCGCCGCAGCCCGTCACGCCCTGGACCCAGACGCGCCCATCGAACGACCAGGCCCCGTCTTGTCTCCAGAATCGGGACCTTTGCATCGAGGTCGGCGGGGGCGATCCCCTTGCCATGAGCGAGGATTGTCTCTATCTCAATGTCTGGACGCCCCAGCCCAAGGCGGGCGCCCCCAAGCTCCCGGTCATGGTGTGGATCCACGGCGGGGCCTACATCATCGGCGCGGGCAGGCTGCCCATCTATCATGGGGCGCCGTTCGTGAATCGCGGCGCGATCCTGGTCACCATCAACTACCGAATGGGCGCCCTCGGCTTCTTAGCGCACCCCGCGCTCGAAAAGGAGGTCACCGTCGAGCAGCAGCGGATTTACAACTTCGGGCTGCTCGATCAGATCGCCGCGCTCGAGTGGGTGCAGCGCAACATCGAAAAGTTCGGGGGCGATCCCAACAACGTGACCATCTTCGGTCAATCCGCCGGTGCGCGGAGCGTCCTCGCGCTCTTCGCCTCGCCGCTCACCAAGGATCGGGAAAAGCCCCTCTTCCACCGCGGCATTGCCCAGAGCGTGTACCGGACGGCGGAGGCCTCCCGGGAGAAGGCGCTCAAGCGCGGCACCAGGCTCGCGGAAGTCGTCCTCGGGCTTGAGAAAGGGCAAGGCGCGACCGCGACCCTCGCGCAGCTCCGCGGCGTCGATGCGGGGGTTCTCATGAACGTCCCCATCGACCCCGCGAAGGATTTCAAGGGGACGGCGAACTCCCCGGTAGGGATCGCCGGAGACGTCGTACTCCCCGGCACGGATGGGATCCTCGCCCGCTTCGAGAAGGGCGAGGTGGCGGCATTGCCGCTCATCATTGGCAACACCAGCAATGACGGGAGCGTGGTGCTCGACCAGCTCAAAGGCAACCCGAGCCAGATCGTCACTCTGGCGGTGACCACCACCCAAGTCAAACGCCCCAAGCGCTACTACCCGGATCTCGCGGAGCAGGACTCTCCCGACCAGGATGAGCTCGGTCGCCGCCTGGCCCGCGACGCGTTCTTCACCGTGGCCACCTACAGGCTCGCCAAGGCGCACAGCCAGCGTGCACCGACATGGCGATACTACTTCGACTACACTGCGGAGAACCACCGCCCCTTCGTCACCAAGGGCACGCGTCACGGCGACGAGGTCGGCTTCGTCATGGACACGCTCAAATACGCCCCGCCCTTCCCGCCGGGCCAGCCGCAGAATCCGGTCACGGTCACGGCGAAGGACTACGAGGTCGCCAGCAGCGTCAGCGAGCGCTGGTTCAACTTCGCTCGCACCGGCGAGCCGAGTCCGGAATGGCCTCGGCAGACGGCGGAGGCGGACAAGACGCTCCTCGTGGGCGAGTCCATCTCAGTGGCGACGGACTTCATGCAGCAGCACCACGAGGATGCGGAGTTCGAGAACATGGACGCGTTCAACAGGGTTGGCACGGCCATGGACAATCTCATGGCGGGCCTCGGCTGAGTCGGTCTCGCTCCGGGCCCGTCCCCTGATGGGCCCGGAAGAGCCCGGCTACGGTATCGCGAGGTGGCTCCCGTCGTGTATCGTCCGCTCATTCCAGCCCCCCGTAGAACCGCCGTTCCCATGCGAGGCTCTGCGCCTTCGCCATGCCGCCGAACACGGGCGCTCGGGGAGCGTCATCGGAAGGACGATAGACCCGCGACAGGCGCTTTCCGAGCCAGGCATAGAGCGGCATCGTTGCGTCATCGACGAAGGCTTCCCCGCTTGCCGGAGCGGCACCCAGCTTGAACAGCGTCCCGAACGCGCCGTCCATGACCTCGATGCCAGCCGGCGCCTGAGCGGCCAGCGCCTGGAAACCGCCGGCCCGGGAACGAAACGGCTCCCCCACGCCTGTCAGCCAGTTGATGCCGCCAATCCCGATCGCGGGGTAGTCCTCAGGGGCGCCAGGGAAGAAGCTGCGATCATCATCGCGCGCTACATCCACCGCGGGGTATCGCGAGGCATAGTCCATCAGCGCCCCGTAAGTCGCCGCGGCATCCGAACCCGCGAAATATTCTCCCAGGCTCAGACCGAACCCGGCCATCACACTCACGTAGGGCAGCGCCTGAAGCGCACCGGCCATCGCGGCGATGTTCAATCGACCCTGCTGCCAATCCTGAAGGGGTATGCAGGCTTCGAAGCGAATGGCGCTGCCGACGAAGAAGCGTACCGAACAGGGGCCACGGCCATTGCCCTCCAGCGCGTCCTTCCGGTCGATGAAGGAGAAGCCAGTGAAGATGCCGCCATCGACATCGCTCTCGACGCTCAGCAGATGGTGGAACGGCATCCAGTCTGAATGCGTGATCCGCTTGCTCCGCCGGGCCTTGGCGCCAGGACGGTCCCACATGATGATCTTATCGCAGTGTTCTCGCACGAACGGCAGGAAGCAGTCGAGCAAGGCCTGCCACCTGTCCGGCATGAGATAGGGATGCGCCTGGCCGTAGGGGAAATATCCGGTAAGGCGGAACACCGGATTCGCCTCGCCGAAAAGGGAGCTGTCTTCGCGCAGGATCGGATCGTCATTCCACATCGTCAGGCTCCACCAGATGCCGTTCGATCATTCGCATGCGCAAATGTTCTGATCAATACAAGCATGTCGTTGGCTTTGCGTTGGCCGTGCAGGGCTTCCTCATAAAGATCCTTTTGACCAGGATTGTTGTCCAAGCTGTCGCCATCGAACTGGGCGTATAGCTGCTGCAAGTCCAACTCCTTCCAGTCGACGTTGTCGGCGGGAGCGGAGATGGCGTGGCGCTCGAGCAAACGCCGGAGCTGCGTGCGGTGCACGCCAATCGTCCGGGCCGTGGCGGCCACATTGCCGCCGTTCTGTCGCAGTGCTTCCTCGATGCGCGTCCGCTCGTCCGTGTCGAGCGGCTTCGCTCGCGACGGCGCATCCCTCGGTGGCTCCCAGTGCTCTGGCGATGCTGAGCCATCCCCTCATTTCATATCAAGACCAAGGGCTTGGCGGGCGCGGGACTAGCCGGCCCGCGAGCACGCATTCAAATCCACATCGCTGTACACCCCATTGCGATACATGTAGGACTCAATGAAGTCGTGGTAACGGCTCACGATCCGGACGACATACAATTCGAGCCCCGCGGACGGCGTCCCCTTGACCCCATAAGCCGCTGCTTCGAAAGTGAAATCTCCAGATTGGGGATTGTTCACCACGGAGACCAGCCCATAGGAGAAGTGGCATCCCCCCACCAGATTCGGCCCCGACACGCGCACACGCGAGCCATCCGGGCACTCCGCGGGCATGTATCCCGCGGCGATCAACTCCGTCACATTCACCGCGTAGGAGTGATTCTCCGCCAGGATGGACTGCTGTTTTTCGACCAGCGCTTTCAACTCACGAATGCCTTCGCATTCGAGACTCCCGGCGTTGGCCGCGGGGGCCTCCGCCAGCGCGGGGAGCGCCCACGAGAAGGACAATCCAACGACAACAGAAAACGCTCGCATTGAGCCACGTTGCATGGAGTTCCTACCTTTCTTCTCGCGAGCATATCCTGTCTATTCTGCGGCTCCATCAGGTGATTTCGTCGATCCGCACCCAGCGGCGCTCGCGCATCGAGCGCTGGATCGCCTCCTGCTGGCGCTCGACCCTCCACGCCTGGGCGAAGTCGGGCCGCGCCTGGCCCTTGCCCTCGATGGCTCGCGCCATGGCGTTCATCGACAGCGACATGGGGTGCGCGGGCTGGATGGCCGCCTCGGAATCGAGGCCGACCTCGGGCGTGCGCAGCAGTCGCTCGGGAATCTCGACACGGCCGAGGCCCGTCTCGCCGAGCCTGCCGGCATGGAGGGTCGTGTCGCGGCTGGTGGGGAAGGAAGGCGCCTGCGCGATCAGCCGGCCCTTCGAGCCGAACACGTCGAGCAGCCAGCCGGAACCGAGCGTCGCGTTCCACGAGCACTGGCACTGGATGACGAGCCCGCTCTTGAAGCGCAGCAGCATCGAGGCGAAGTCGTTGGTCTCGACCTTGAGAACCGTCTCGCCATCGGCCGAGCGCCATTCGGGCAGGAGCTGGCCGTCGTGGGCGACCAGTTCCTCCACCTCGCCGAACATGGCGGCCAGCATGTGCAGCGCATGGCTGCCGAGGTTGCGCACCGCCGAGACGCCGTGCCCCTTCTCCGCGAACCAGTTGTACGGAAATCGCGGGTCGAGGATGTTGTAGAGGGACATGTTGAAGACGCAGGTGCCGCCGAAGGGCTGGCCCAACGCGCCGTCCTCGATCATCTCCTTCATCATCCGGTGGGCGGGCACCCACTCGGAGAAGGCGTCGACCACGCCCACCCGCCCGCTCCCGGCCCAGGCCTCGTTGAGCACGCGCGCCCCCTCGAGTCCGACCGCGTGGGGAATGGCGTTGTAGACGTGCTTGCCGTTCTCCAGGCAGGCGAGGACCATCGCCTCGCGGATGCTCGCGCGCGTGCCGCAGTCGATGATGTCGATGTCCGGGTCGGCCGCCATCGCCCGCGCGTCCCAGAAGGCGCGAGGAATGTCGCAGCGCTCGGCGGCCGCCTCGGCCGTCTCCTTGCGTGAGGTGCAGACCGCGACCACCTCGATGCCCGGCACCGCGCGCCACGCGGGCAGATGGGCGTAGGTGCCCCAGTTCGCACTGATGATGCCGACGCGTAACGTCACGGCCTCTCCTAACTCGCGCCTCGAGGCTTTCGAGCGGGCCTCGGGGGCATGGACGGCCCGGCGGGATGACTGGGCCGTGCGGAGCCTACTCGATGCGCGGCGACAAGCCCCCCTCGATCGAGGTCCGCGGACGGCAGGGGCGTTCCTGCCATCCACGCGGGTCGGAATTGAATGCGACGCTCAGACTGGAGTCTGCGCCACGAGCAGGGAGGTCGGGGCGGTCACGCCCAGGCTCGTCCCGAGCGCCGTCAGCTTTCCGGTCGTCGCGTCTCGTTTGAAGGAGACGATCGAATGGCTCTTCTGGTTGGCCACCAGCAGATACGTGCCCGTCGGATCCAGGATGAAGTCCCGGGGCCACAGGCCCTGGGTGGACACGTGCTGCACGAGGGTCAACCTGCCGAGTGAATCCACGGCGAAGACGACGATGCTGTCATGGCCCCGGTTGGAGCCGTAGACGAACCTGCCGTCCGGACTCACCCGCACCTCCGCGCAGTAGCTGGTGCCCGTGTAGCCGGCGGGCAGCGTGGAGATGCCCTGCACCTGCGTCAGCGTCCCTCGCGTGCCGTCATAGGCGAGCGAGAGGAGGGTCGAATTGAGCTCGTTGATGACGAAGACGAACTTCCCACTGGGGTGGAAGGCGAAGTGACGTGGGCCCGCCCCGGCCGGCGTGGAGAACGACGCCGGAGTGGTGGCGTTCAGCTTTCCCAGCGCTCCGTCGAAGCGGTAGATCATGACCTTGTCCGTTCCCAGGTCCGCGGCGAGCGCATACTGATTGGCCGCATCCGTCACGATCTGATGGGCATGCGGACCGTTCTGATTGGGATGGGGACCCGAGCCCTGGAACTGCTTCGTGTCCGTGGACGCCCCCAGTCCTCCATTGCTCTGGATGGGGAAGACGGAGACGTTGCCGCCGCTGTAGTTGGCGACCATCACGAACTTGTCGTTCGCATCCACGCTCACGAAGCAGGGGCCGGCCCCCAGGGACGCCCGCTGGTTGATGAGCGTCAACGCCCGGGTCGTGGGATTGACGGCGAAGGCGCTCACGGCCCCGCTGGACGTGCCCTGGTAGGAATACAGCTCATTGACGGCATAGAGGTAGCGGCCCTTGTGATCCATGGCCAGGAACGAGGGCTCGGACACGTTGCGTGTCACCGCCACCTTCTGCAGGATTCCCGTCGCCATGGACAGACGGCACAGGGTGATGCCCTCTCCCCCCGCCGAGGTGTAGCTGCCCACGTAGAGGTAGTATTCCGTGGGCGTCGCGAAGGGATAGGCGTCCATTCCCAGGCGGTCCGGCAGGGTCATGGCCACCATCCCCAGCCCGGACAGCTTCATGAATCCACGTCGAGTCAGCTTGGTCTCGCTCATGGGAAAGCCCTATAACCAGAAAAAGCCGTATTCCGCCACGACTTTCGAGTACCGAGCCTGCTCCGGTTTCAGGGGACATACCGCATCAGTCGGCGACACGGGAGGTAGTGTCCATCGAAGCCCGTGCCCGTCTCGAAGCGGTAGTCACGCCTCGTACTCGAGGCCGAGTTCTTCGCCCGGCACCGCCCCGCGTCGCTCCTGCGGCGGTCTCGTCACCACCCTCACCTGATCGCCCACCCGGGCCGCGCGTGGCCCGAAGCGAAAATTCCTCCAGGAGTGCTCGCGCACGCGTCGTGAGCACCGCGTAGGACTGCTTGTCTTGACATGACTTGCGTAAACAGGAATTCCCCGTGTCGCGATCACCTCACCCAAGGTTCGCGCCGATGGAGAATTTCATGTCGAAGACCCTGCAGCGCGCTGTTCTATGCGGCTCACTCTTTCTTCTCACACTCGCGGCCCCCGGCTGTCGTGACGACGACCCGGGGCCGGGAACGCCCGGAACCGGCACCCCCGATTCGGGCGTGTCGCTCCCCGAGCCCGACTCGGGTGTCCCCGCCCCGGACTCCGGCACCGGGACGGACACGGACGGCGGCACGGGCGAGCCCGACGCCGGTCCGCCGCCCGCCAGCGCCAACCGCGCGAAGTACGTCGATCCGTTCATCGGCACCGACGACAGTGACTCGCCCTTCCCGGTGCCGGGCGGCGCGGGCGGCAGCACCTTTCCGGGCGCCACCGTGCCCTTCGGCATGCTGCAGCTCAGCCCCGACACGCCCACCGCCTCGCCCTCGGGCTACCGCTACAGCGACTCGCAGATCGAGCACTTCAGCCTGACGCACTTCAACGGCGCGGGCTGCCCCAACAACGAGGACCTGCCGTTCCTGCCGCGCGTCGGCGCGCTCACCACGTCGCCCGCGTCGAACTGGGCCAGCTTCCGCACCGGCTACAAGAAGGACACCGAGGAGCAGGGCAATCGCACCATAAGCCCTTGATTTCATGGCCTGTGTGGGGGTGGCGGCAGCAGTCTCAAGAACGATGCGTGAGGAGGGCCATCAGATAATCATGGTCCCAGCCCGCTTTCTTGCGAC